>Ga0101944_10000115_pt1 | contig 265445 bp, 182 predicted proteins | sample DewCreD2012metaG_FD_75245 | JGI IMG/M metagenome (GOLD analysis project Ga0101944, IMG submission 75245) | Hot spring sediment bacterial and archeal communities from British Columbia, Canada, to study Microbial Dark Matter (Phase II) - Dewar... ...
AATTCGATAAGTCTGTTAATGTTCTCTTTGGTAGAAGTTGGTGTGTTCACAACTCCAAGTTTCTACCAAAGGGCGGTTTTGCTCAAGGGCAAGACCGCCCCTAATTTTGTCTAAACTCGAGTTCCCACAGAAATGACCATAATTTAACCTGAGTTCGGGTTAGCGCAAAAAAGCCAAATAATCACCGCAGAGACGCTGAGAACGCCGAGAAACACAAAAAAAATTGGAGAGCAAGGTGTTCGTTGCAGTATTTGCAGACATTTTTTCAGTAAATGACAAACGCAACTTTCAGGTTCTAAAAGGTTTGGGGCAAATTGACCTGTCACCCTTTTTACTTTAGTGCATCTAAAAGGAAGTTATAATCGTGGTTCAATTTACCCAAAGGAGAGAAATATGGAATACCAGCAGGTAAAAGTCCCTCAAGGCGGGGAAAAAATCACACTTAACGGAGGCAGGCTTCAGGTCCCGGATGAACCGATTATCCCCTTTGTGGAGGGTGATGGGACGGGGCGCGATATCTGGCGGGCCTCTCAGCGCGTCTTCGATGCGGCTGTCCACAAAGCCTATGGCGGGAAACGCAAAATCCACTGGATGGAAGTGTATGCTGGCGAAAAAGCCTTTAAACTGTTTAACACCTGGCTGCCTGATGAAACCGTGCAGGCTTTCAGTGAGTTTCTGGTTGGGATTAAAGGGCCGCTGACCACCCCTATCGGCGGAGGGATACGTTCCCTAAATGTGGCTTTACGCAAAATGTTAGATTTGTACGTCTGTCAGCGACCAGTGCGCTGGTATAAAGGTGTCCCTTCGCCTGTGGTGCACCCCGAATATGTGGATATGGTGATCTTCCGCGAGAACACAGAAGATATTTATACCGGTATTGAATTTGCCAACGGCACAGAAGAAAACAAGAAGTTCAAAGAGATTTTCAAAGAAGCCTTCCCGAAAGAATACGCCAAGATTCGCTTCCCGGACACGGCCGGTATCAGCATCAAGCCGGTTTCGGTTGAGGGGACCGAGCGGCTGGTGCGCGCGGCGATTGTCTGGGCTTTGGCAAATAAGCGCAAGAGTGTCAATCTGGTGCACAAGGGCAACATCATGAAATTCACGGAAGGCGCTTTCAAAGATTGGGGATATGCGCTTGCCAGACGTGAGTTCCGCGATCAGATTGTCACCGAGCGCGAAGCCTGGATTCTGGGGAACAAGGAATCTGAAGCAGGGCTTTCAGTGGAAGAAAACGCAAAGAAAATCGAGCCCGGCTATGACATGATGGCCCCCGATAAGCAAGCCGAGATTCGCGCCGAGGTGGAAGCCGCGCTGGCGCTCTGGCCGACACATGGTGACGGTAAGTGGAAATCCAAACTGCTCATCAAGGATTCGATTGCCGATGTGACCTTGCAATTCGTCCTCATTCGGCCGCGCGACTACGATGTGATTGCCACCCTGAATCTAAACGGCGACTACCTTTCGGACGCGCTGGCTGCACAGGTAGGCGGGATTGGCATTGCACCGGGCGCAAACATTAACTACGAGACCGGCCATGCCATCTTTGAGGCCACGCACGGCACGGCGCCCAAATACGCTGACTTGGACAAGGTCAATCCCGGCTCGGTGATTCTATCCGGTGAGATGATGTTCCGCTACATGGGTTGGCACGAGGCGGCCGATTTAATCGTCAAGGGCATGGAGGGTGCCATTGCAGCCAAGACGGTCACCTACGACTTTGCTCGCCTAATGGAGGACGCTACTGAAGTCAAATGCTCTGAGTTTGGCGATGCCATTATCCGACATATGGACTGAGAAGTAAACACGACTCTAAACTTTTTAACAGTTTTCCTGGTCTCAGGTAATAAGACGGGCTGCCTTATCGGCGGCCCGTCTTTATTGAGAGGCTTACTTGAGCAAAAGGCCACGGGTTATTCCGGCAGCAAAAAGTCCCCGCCAGCCAGCACGCCATCTAAAATTGCCTGGACTGACTTAGATTTCAACAAAGTCTGTGGTTCGAACGGCTTCAAGCGCGCCTGTGTTGTGCGTACAGAAGGCTCCAGAAAGTCGCCAAAAGGCAGAGAAGTGCGAAACAACTGGTAATACAGAAAACGGCGTGCATTGCGCTGAAATTCTGGCGGCACGTCGATTTTTTCTGCCTGCAAAAACATCTCCATTGTGCTTCGGACCTCTGCAGGGGTTTGCGGGAAGAAAACGGTCGGGTACTGAGTAAAGCGTGCCCGCCCGGCACACAATACCGCAGCCCCCATAATGGAGGCTTCCAGCCCAATGGTGGAATTGTAGACCATGACAAACTTTGACTTCTGAATCAACTCATACGAACTCAGCGTTTCACGCGGGCCGATAAAGACCACATTCGGTTCATCACAGACCCTGTAGCGGGTCACCCAATCCTCGACCGTTTCCCGGCTGGATTTTCTGACCCGCAATTCATCCGGGTGAGCGCGGATGACAAACAATGTTTCGGGGTGTTTTTTTATCACATCGAGAGTCATGTCCAGCCAATCAAACATATCCTCGAAGACGGTATTGGCGTGCGGTTGGCTGGTATCAAAGATGACATTGGTAAAAATCGGCACAATCTGTTTAAAGCCTGCCGCCTTTTGCAGGAAGGTTTCGTCCAACCCTTTCATGTCTGGCCAGAACTTAATACCGGCCATGGTGAAATCACCCTGAAACCGTTTGGTCAGGTAGGCATCCAGACGGGCATTCTGTTCTGCGTTCAGTTCAAATTCTTCCGGGATATAAATGGGGTAGGCTGTGGCTTCGCCCTCAGTAAAAAAAGCCGATGCCGGCTGTAAGCCCACTTCATGTGTTATCACACGCAGGCCGCGTGTTTGCGCCATCCAGCGCGCCAGTGCCTCTGGAAAGAACTGTCCGTTAAACACAATCACCGCGCGCGGCTGAGTTGCTTCGAGGAAACGAGAAAACTTTTGCGCCACATTCCAGGCAGATAGGATGTATTCCCGCAAGAGGTAACGCGTTGGCTCGTCATCTTTCAGGTGATGAATACGCAAAATCCAGCGCAAGCCTGGCAGGCAAAGTTTACCCAGGGGAAGGCCCTGGTACTCAAAAGCCATCATCTCCTGCAGCGAAAGTTGCGCGATGGAAGATGCAAGTTCTTGCTCCCGTTCAAAGTTAAACCACCAGACACCCGACCCCTGATTCTCCGCCCACGAAGGCAAGCCAGAATACAACGTCTTTGTTTGATAGATGCACGATTTGCAAGGCATATCCCGCTGGGGGTTATCGCGGCTTGTCCCCAATACGCATCGGCTCATACCAGCCTGACAGGCAAAATAAACCACCGGCACACCTTTTAAACGCAAAGCCCAGGAAGCAAGCAAGTGAAACCCGCTGTTCCACGAAAGGTCATCTATGCCGGTAGAGGCTTTAAAAAAAACAACCGGAGCGCCAGAAGAAAGCGGAGAAAAATGGGCAATGCGCCGCGCCATACGCCTGATTTTGAAGTTGTTCAGGTGACGGACAAGCCCACGTTTAAGACGCTGGACCAGGAAATCATCCCATTTACCAGTCATTGTTCTCTTCATAGCCCAATTGCACCAACAAATCGCCGGCCACTTCTTTGAAAAGTTTTTTGTGTTCTTCGGTAAAGTATTGTTTCCAGCCGCCTGTCTTGCCTGAGCGGAATGTGCGCGACTTGTGCGGGCGAATGGCCTCCATGAGAGCAGCCAAAGCCCGCTCACGCGGCGTTGGGATTTGATAGTTAGTCTTCTCCACTTCGTCCAGCATGGCATTCAAGGCAGCCTCGCGTTGATTGATAAAATCCTCAAAGCGCAGGCACAATACGCCGGGCGTTGCCAGCCATCGAAATACGCCCTCATATCTTTGTTTTACATTGACCATGTATAGTCCATCACGGTCAATACCGGTAATAGCAATTTTCAGGCGCTCGTTGAAATCAGGGAGGGTCTGGTAAAAAGCATGCATACCATGCCCCTCGTGCATTTCTGTGGCAAAGAAGACATGTGAGATGAGTAAGTCGCGCGGGTCACGGTAAACAAAATAATTGACGCGTCCGGGTTGGGTCAGGAAAGCGATGTTCTCCGGTGTGGCATCTACATAACCCCAACCAATCACACCGCGCGGGATAGACTGAAGATCGGCCAAAATGCGTTCGGCTGCGCGCCGTCCGCCCTCTTTGTTAATCGTTCGTACCGGCTCTGAATCCACGTAAATGTAGGGCATGATCTGGCAGAATCCGGCCAGAATCTGTACCAGAAGGTGTGAACCGCTCTTTGGCTTGGAATTGCCAAAAACAGGCGGTACTTCATTAAAGGTCAGCCTCTTCCAGCGCAAAACCGCTTGAACGTATTTAACCGGCCCGCGCAGTGCCCGGCGCAAAGGAAATGTTGAGTTCATCGTCCAAAAGCACTCAAAGTCAGGGTTCTACTCTCCGTTCACACGTCGGAGTTTTCGCAAGGAGGGAAGTTCGCTTTCATAAACGCGCTTCACGCCATCGCCAAGAGCCAATTCGGTGACACGGATGTACTTGACCAGTTTCTCAAAGCCACCGGGTTCAACGGAGGCGGCCTGGTCAGAGCCCCACATCGCGCGGTCAAGCGTCAGGTGACGTTCAACCATACAGGCACCCAGGGCAACCGCAATGGTCGAGGGAACCAGGCCAACCTCATGACCGGAATAACCAACGGGTACAGTTGGAAATTCACGTCGCAGAGTTTCAATCATCTTGAGATTCAATTCTTCCGGCTCACATGGGTAAGTGCTGGTGCAGTGCATAAGGACCAGGTTTTCTTGTCCCGCCACTTCCACAGCCTGACGGATTTGTTCCATCGTGGACATGCCGGTTGAGATGACGAGCGGTTTGCCGGTCTTACGCACATACCGCAAAAGGTTGACATCGGTCAGCGAGGCAGATGGGATTTTGTAGGCAGGTGTCTCAAATTGCTCCATGAAATCCACCGAAGGTTCATCCCAGACCGAGACCATCCACGGGATACCTTTTTGACGACAATAGCGGTCAATTTCGCGGTATTGCTCCAAATTGAATTCCACCTTGTGGCGGTATTCAAGGTAGGTAATATATCCCCATGGGGTCTCGCGCATTTGCTTTTGTTGTTCGGGTGGTGTACAGACCTCTGGTGTACGCTTCTGGAATTTGACTGCGTCCACGCCTGCATGCACGGCCGCGTCAATCATCTTCTTGGCGATTTCAACGTCGCCATTGTGGTTGATACCAATTTCAGCAATAATATAGGCAGGATGCCCATCTCCCACCATTCTATTACCAATTTTTACTTCGCGTTTCATATCTACTCCTTAAAGGTAATCCGCTTGCCAGGGCAAGGCGGGAAAATCTGCAACAAATTGTAACCGCCTACCCTCCCGCAGGTTTGACTTTCTAACCTGCAGATGGTGGTGGACATTACAAGCGCGCCAGAATCATCTCGCACAGTTCGCGCAAAGCGCCGTGACCACCTGGCCGGTTAAGGACGTAATCGGCAGCACGCAGGACTTCCGGATAAGCATCCGCAACGGCCACCGCCCAGCCTGCAATCTCAAAACAGGGTAAGTCATTGACATCATTGCCAACGTAAACGGTGTGAGCAGCCTCTATGTTTTTCGTGGATAACAAATTCTTGAGCGCTTCGCCTTTCTCTTTGATGCCCACCCCATGAACGGCTTCTAAGCCCATCTTGCGGGCACGCGCTTTGACGACCTGATTTGGCTCAGAAGAAAGGATGATGACCTCGACGCCTCGCTCGCGCAGTTCGCTCAGCCAAAGGCTATCGCTACGCGAGGCCGAAACCATCTCCCAGCCGTCCTGGTCGGTCCAAACCCGGTTGTCGGTCACCACACCATCGAAATCCAACACTACCAGGTCAATTTTTTCTGGCATGGGGCGGCGTGCCCGCCCTGGCCAGACAAAATCCAGACCGCCAAAAGTTGCCAGCCACTCATATTTGGCCCAATCGTACAAATTGTCGAGGTCTACGGTATAGCGCGGATCAATGATAAGTGGATAAATTCTCTTACCGCTCATTGACCCCTGCTCCAGGATGGTAGAGATACGGATGGCATCTATGTGACCGGTTTGCCAGTAAATATCGGGCAAAATCTGGCGTGGAGCATTGTAGGGTTCAGGAATGCCAGGCACCTCCAGCAAATTCACCATTGGGCCGTCTTCGCCTTGGGGCAGGCGCCACATTTTATGGGGATTCTGTCCGGCAGGCACCACGCCGCGGACACAGTCGGCATCTTCATGGTCCAGCAAGAGACGCACAGCACGGTCCACACAATCACGCGGGCGGATGGGCGAAGTAGGCCGCAACTGAACAACAATCTCGGGCTGGTAACCTTCATGTTCGGCCAACCAGCGCAAAGCATGCTGGAAAACCGGCAGATCGGTCGTCTTGTCTTGCGCCAGTTCTTTTGGACGCATAAAAGGCGTTTCGGCACCAAACTGGCGCGCCACGGCCGCGATCTCCTCATCATCTGTGCTGACAATGGTGCGCGTGACCGTTGCGGCCTGCAGACCAGCAGCAATCGAATAAGCAATCAATGGATAGCCGGCAAAGAGGCGGATATTCTTGCGTGGGATGCCCTTGGAACCGCCACGCGCGGGGATGATCGCAAGCACTTCAGTCATCGTTTCAATTTCCAGAAGGAATGTATTGGTAGAGAAAACGCACGTCACTCAATTGATCAAGCAAACGCAAGCGGCCAGCAAACATGGTCTGATAAGGGGCCGAGTTTAAAAGTTTATAGTCTCGTCCGTACACATAGTCAAGGCCTATTTTATCAAGGAGTTCAGCGCCGCGATTCTTACGCATGAGTTCAAAATACTCAGGGCTGTTGACCAGCCCATCCAGGTTGACAATGCTACGCTCACGAATAAAATAGGCCACCGTTCCGCCGCCGGTAATACCAATCAATGAGCCTGGAGAGGTGTGTGTTTCAAGGAATTCCACTTCGGCAAGCATACGCCGGGACTCACGATGAATATCGGGGCTGGTGCGTAAATTTTGGAACACGCCTCCCAGCAAGATGATACAGGCCAGCGAAAGCACAGCCAGGGTCACCCTGCCGGCTGCCAACCCAGCCCGGCTTTTCAAGCGCGTAAACAGCAGGCCGGTTAGCAGGCCGATCCACAAAACGGTGAAAAGCAGTTCACCGCTCCAGTACCAGGGACGTCGGTGCATGTATAATGTGCTGGTGTAACTAAAAATTTGGGCATACAGCCCGGCAAAAATGGCAATTGCGCCTACTTCGTCGGCTATGCTGACAATTTGAGCGCGATAAACAAAAATCAGCCAGAGGAGAGCAGCCGCACCAATCACCGTTATCAAGGCTGTTAATAGATAGGCAACATCTGCTGCCAGCCAGGATTCCAGGGTCTTACGCAGCCACTCAACCGGCCCGCTACACAACGGCCAGGCATCCACACCCAACAGATTACTCAGATCGCGAACCGGCCGGCCATAAATGGTATTCAGCCCACCCCACCAGCGCTTGATTTGACCACTGACCGGCATGGCCGAACCGATATAAAAATGATTCCACGCCATGTAACTGATGAGCATTCCCAGCGCCGGCAGGTAATATCCAAGCGCCTGTCGAATCACCGCTTTCCAGGTCTCCCATGCATGGATAAGAATAGTATCCTTCAGAGGCCAGGCTTTTGCTGCCAGCCAGCGTAAAAGGAAAATGCCGGCCGTCGTCATCCCCCAATCAATCAGAATGACTGTGCGCGGCAGAGCACGGTACATTCCCAATGCTTGAAACCCAAAAAGGAAAGCGGCCAGAACGGCAGAGGCCAGCGTTGAAGCAAGCAAAGTCCGCCACACAACGCGCCATGAAATCTTTGGCGCAGCGGGCCGGTAAAGACCAACCCCCCAGAAAATCAACGGCTTGAGCAGGAATGCTGACCCAATCAAATAGGGCAAGGAGGCCGAGTTCTGAAGATATTCAAAGCGGTTATCAAAGCGGAAGTAGTAACTCAATAGCCCGAAGATAAAGATGAGTGCCAAATCGCCAATCGCTATTGTACGTAAGTAAGGCGTCACAGACCCAAGACTGAACCAAACCCCAAATAGCATCACAACGAAAATATTGTCCAGCCGTGCCAGGATAGCCAGGCCCGCCACCAAGCCAAGAACTGCCCAATGGCGTATGCTCTCTTTGGTGTGCCACTTCACACCCAGGTAGAAAAGCAACATCAAGAAGAAAGCACTGGCGCTGGCTTCCATACCGCCCTGGACAACAATTGCCTGAATAGACGGCAAAAATGCCCACAGCACAGCCGCAAATGCCGCTGCCTCAGTTGGAACATATTTCCTCAACAGGCGGAAGAGCAATAAGCCCGCGCCCAGACTGAAAGCCGCTGAAACCAGCATGAGCACCCGCAACGGCAAAAACAAGTCAATGCGCGCCAGCCAAAAGACCCCAACACAGACGAGCATCCAAAGCGGGTGAAAACCATTGGTACGGTTAATCCCATCAAAAGTGACCCCCAAACCAGCGTTAATATTACGGGCTATTTTGTAGTAATAGAAAGCGTCATCGCTGCTATACCAACCAAGCACAGCCTCCTGCGGGCCTAAAGCAGCCCACAGGTACAAGCCCATGGTCAGCACAACCAGTAGCGTCTGAAACCACATCCAGGCCGATTCGCGTTTCATCTGCTTACCACGCCGTCCATCCGCCATCTACGACCACATTGCTGCCGGTCATATAAGAGGATGCGTCTGAGGCCAGGAACAAGAGCGCCCCATTCATTTCATCCTTATGCGCCATCCGCCCCATGATGGTCTTGGCAGAATAATTGTGGACAAAATATTCTTCATGGTTATTAAACACACCCCCCGGGGTGAGAGCGTTGACTCGAATCTCCGTCCCAGCATAGTAAGCCGCCAGATACTTGGTAAAGCCCAGCACCCCTGCCTTGGTAACCGTATAATACACCGGCTTGAAGGCTACCCGCTTGCCGTCCTTGATATAAATCCGCTGGTCAGGCCCATTTAAGCCATAGGTCGAACAAATATTAACAATACTGCCCTTTCCTTGCAGCAACATCGGCCTGACTGCCGCTTGAGTCATCAAGAACATGCCGGTCAAATTGACGTTTAGTGCTGCGTTCCACTGCTCAAGAGGATAATCTTCAAAGGCGCCTGGAGCAATTCCCCTGGCGGCTGCCTGCGGGTCAAACTTTGGGTCCAGCGCGGCTGAATTGACCAGGATATCCAACCGCCCAAAACGAGACAAGGCCAGGTCAACCGCCTGATGACAAGACTCGGGACGGGTCACATCCAAGCCGAAGCCTGCCGCGCGCAACCCGGCCTGCTCCAAGCCCTGGGCAACGTTCTCAGCCGCCTGGGCATTGAGGTCAGCCACAATCACACCGGCGCCGGCCTCAGCCAGCGTGCGGCAAAACTCCGCGCCCAACAGCCCTGCCCCACCGGTAACAACAGCCGCGCGGCCGCTCAAATCGAATTTCTCACGAATGCTCATTTCTCACTCCTTTGGAAAAACGCCAAAGAGCAAATTATCACCTTGTTTCTGCATCAACGGCAATTCAGCAATAAAAGATAGCGCCTCAAATGCATCATCAGTGCTCTCAACTTCAGAAATATCAAAAACTGCCAGTACCGCGCGTCCATCCAGAATTTCCTGCCGCATACGTGCCAGATGAGCAGCGTACTCCGGGCGTTTTTCCAGCGTCACTGCATCAAAGGGTGTGGGCATCACGCGGCTGACGCGTCCGGTCACCAGGTAAACTGCCGGGGGTGAATTGGTATAAATGGCCACTCCGGGCGGCAATTCCTGCACAGCAGCCATAATTGGCGATTCGCGCCATTTCCAGGAGGCATATCCCTGGCCCGTCCGGCGCAGTTCTTGAAAAGTGCGTGCAAACCCAGCCAGAGAAAGCGCCAATGCAAAAAAGGTCAACAGAATCAACCCTGCACGCGTCCACCTTGGGGACTGCACCCAGAGCCAGTGTACCAGCCCCACCAATAGCACAAAGAAAGTAACATACAGTGGCGAAAGAATGCGTGGCTGGAATTTGGTGCTGGCATCAAACAAACTCATCGAGAGCAAAACCGACGAAAGATAGGCCCAGGCATACAAACCGGTACTAAAGGCTACAATTTCAGGTTGGGGATAAGTTTTTGGCCAGAAGAAACGTCTCAAACCAGTGATCACCAGCCAGATCAGCAAAATCAAGCCGATACCCGCCAGAAACCAGTGAATCAATCGAGCCTTGAACAATGCGCTCTGCCATTCCGAAACCGGCATCAGAAAAGCGGAAAAAGCATATACCCCGCGTCGGATGTTGGCAAGCGTGACGGGATGCCAGCCGAACGTGCGATTGGCAGCATTTCCAGCCAGCAGCATATTGCGCACCATCCAAATTGCAACAAATGGGACAAATGCAGCCAGGAATGAGAACAACGACTTGAAGCGTTCACGCCAGGTGGGTTTAAGCAGCAACAGGGTCACGCAGAATGTGGCCGCCAGAGCGAGCCCGGTGTAACGAGTCAGGTAGGCCAGTCCTACCAATATACCGGCAATCAGCAGCCAATGATTTTTCTGGCGCTCAAAGTAAAAGGCAAAGGACAAGAACGCCATCAGACTGAGAGTAAGGAAGAGCGCCTCGCTCAAGGCATAAGCGTAAATGCGCATCAAAGCCCCGCTGGTCATAAACAAAGCAGCCAGAATCAATCCGGCCAGATAAGAGCGGGTCATCTTGCAAGCCAACAAGCCCAGCAGGATGGTGCTGGTGCTAAATGCCAATACGTTGATCAGGCGTGCTCCGCGCAACGGGTCAAGGCCAAACAACCCCAGCCCGGCCAGGGTGAGAGAATAGAGAGGCGGATAATGGGTGATAGGTTCCAGGCTGCTATCCAACCAGATATCGCTGTAACCCTGTCCATTCAATATGCCCCTTGCTCCGCCGATATAGGCGGCTGAGTCGTTGGCCAATCCTAACCCATTGGGCGTAGCCTGTATCAGCGCGAAGGCAGCCAGGAGGCCAATCAGAGTCAGGGTAAACAGAAACAAGCCAGGGGGAGATGTGAACCGTTCGAAAAATTTGGGGGACATAAGTTCAAAGCCGGGCAAACGCGGCGTCTGCCCGGCAGATTCATCGTTGTTTTAGTCTTGCGTCAGGAGAAAGCCTTTTTCTTTCAAGTAGGCAATGATTTTGCGGGCATTTTCTTCTGGTGTCGAGCCGTAGCCCGAGAGGGTGATTTCAGGGTCAATCGGCGGTTCATAGGGGTCATCCACGCCGGTAAAGCCCATGGGTTTGCCTTCCTGCATGGCCTGGCGGGCTTTGGCATAGAGGCCTTTCACATCGCGCTGTTCACAGATTTCAACAGGCGTATCCATATATACCATGATGAAGTTCTCACCAACCATTTTGCGGGCTTCATTGCGAGCCGCCCGATAGGGGCTGATGGCCGCGCAGATGACCGCGCCGCCATGTCGGACGATTTCGCTGGCCACGAAGCCAATGCGCAAGATATTGGTATCGCGATCTTCTTTGCTGAAGCCAAGTCCTTTAGAAAGATGCGTTCGGACAACATCGCCATCCAGGACGGTGGCCTGACGTCCATGTTCCAGCAGAAGTTCGGCAAGGATCTGGGTCGTGGCGCTCTTACCGGCGCCGCTCAGGCCGGTAAACCAGATGCAAAAACCCTGTTGGTAGCGCGGCGGGTAGGCCTGGCGTAAGATTTCGGCAGTCTCAGGACGGGTGAACCATTCGGGTAAAAGTTTGCCTTTGGCCAGGTAGTCATCACGCACCTGCGTGCCAGAGATGTTGAGTGTGCGGGCGCCTGCTGGGACGTCCTTCTCTTCCACATACCGGTCTTCATCAGGCAGGTAAACCAGCATCTCAAAAGGTACCATTTTGACGCCTAGTTCGGGTTCATACTTCTTCATCATCTCCTGGGCATCGTAAGGACCATAGAAAGGTTTGCCGCTGCTGTCATTGCCAGGGCCAGCGTGGTCACGACCAACAATGAAATGATTGGCGCCATGATTGCGACGGACTATTGCATGCAGCAGGCCTTCCTTGGGGCCGGCCATGCGCATGGCCAGGGGCAAGAGGCTGAGCAGAGTGGTATCTTTATCGTAGTAGTTATCCACCAATGCTTTGTACGTGCGAACGCGCGTGTAGTGATCTACATCACCGGGCTTGGTCATGCCGACGACGGGATGAATGAGCAAAGAGCCATTTACCTGGGCAGCAGCGCGTTTGGTCAGTTCCTCGTGGATACGGTGCAGGGGATTACGCGTTTGGAAGGCAACAACATTGTCGTTTCCCATGGCTTCAAGCAGAGAGCGGACATCAGCCGGTGTACGCCGCAGTTCAACAAAATCATAATATTTCGGTAAGTTGAGCACTTTGATCGGGCCGCTAATACAAACCTTGCCCCAGCGTGCCATTTCAGAAATCATCGGGTGCTTGGGGTCGGTCGTACCGTAAGCAAGGATCGCCTCGGTCTGCGGGTCCCAGTGATAGACTTCTTCAATGGTCATGATGGCAATGATGTCGTTGGTTGCATTGCGTAAAACAATATCTTCGCCAACAATGGGGAGTTCTTTAGGGTCGGCCGTGAGGGTAATGGGCAGTGGCCAAAGGGTGCCGTCGGTCAGGCGCATTTCATGCAGGACACGTTCATAATCGGCTTTGCCCATGAAAGTGGTAAGCGGTGAAAAACCGCCGGTAGCCAGCAATTCCAGGTCGCACAGGTTGCGCATGGAGATTTTGATGGACGGAAGTTTCGCAGCACTGGAGAGCAAGGCTTCGCGTTCTTCTCCGGTTACTACCAGGTTGACAAGTTTACCGCCGTAGGGGGTAATTAAATTGGCTTTCTTCGACATTCATGCTCCTATATTCAACAACTGAATTTTGAACGGCGTTATTATAGCAGGTTCTTGGCAAAGGTCATGGGATTTTTGTCATGATTCGGGCAGACAAAGTAAAGCCAAAAGGCTGCCAATCCCCTATTCAGAAGGTTGGCACAAAGCAGCGCGGATGTATTCTACATTGTAGGAGGCAGGTAAGTCGTTGCGTTTTGTCAATTGGGAACAGAAGATGACGATCATTTCGCGATTCTTCAGCATCTTGGGGGCCAGGCGATCAGCAGCCTCCAAATCACCGCTATTTACATAGGCTTCAAAAACAGGAAGCCATTCGGAATAATCGCGCGGCTGAAAACCCTTTTGCAAAGCCTCATCTGCCAGGTTGGCTGCCAGTTCCCAGTTGCCGCGTTGCCGCGCCAACGTAATTTTCTGATAGTAGAAACACCAGTCTATACGCGGAGACTCTCCAAAAATTTTTACAGGTGGAATCAGCGGGGAAGCGGCAAGGTCAACGCGCTCAATTTTTGAAAAAGCGGCAATTGAGAGCAGAGTGCCGTTCTCAAAAGCAGGCAATTCAACCTGACGTCCATCTATAACATGGACGCAAGAATCGGCAGTGGGGATGGTAAGCAGGATGGCATTTTTATAGTTCTTATGCACATAAACGCCGCGGTTGGTCTTTCCCTTCACCTGTTGGTTGATGAGGTAGGGCATCGTCTGCCCATTGACAAGATCGGCTGTAAGGTTAACTTGAGCATCGGGGGTATAAATCAGGTTGGCCGGGGCATAAATTTCGTAGTCTTCAAAATAGCCGAAGTTGCGGGGTAAAGAGGCATAAATCAAAGTTCTCTCTTTGAAATCGGGTACACGCCAGGTCGTCTGCCACCACAAGGCGCGCTGGTAATTCCAAAAATCCCGGTAATAAGCCGCATTGTGAACCTGTGTAACAACGCCAATGGCGACCAACGCCAGCAAAAAAGGCGTCTGGGCAGGTTTGCGCACGAACTTAAAGACCAGGCCGCCCGCCAGCAAAACACACCCAATGGCGGCATGCAAGGTATAGCGGTCCCAGTGACCCGAAAAACTGATTGTGCGGCCAGCAAGGTTAATAGGAAAAAGCGCCAGGATGGTAATTATTCCGCCCAGCCAGATAGCCGAGGGTGGGAATTCGGCAGTCTCAGCAAGTGCCGGGCCAATCCGGCGAAGGGAGTAAAAGGCCAATCCTACCACCAGACCAGCAACAAGGAGTGCAAGCGCTAAATCAGGATACTTGCCATTTACGGTTAATTGATACAGCGGCACTACCCAAGAGGAGAAGACGGTTTCAAAAAAGTCCTTGCCCAATTCGATGAGAATGGTCAGGCCAGCCCGTAAAGGTGAGACAGCATATTCAGATAGCAACGCGTCCAGATCGGTAGAATGGCGCGTGGCTTTGAAGAGAAATAAACGCCACGTCAAAAAAGAAACAGCCGCCAACAAGTAAGGCCAGGCCCAGAGAACCATCCGTTTGAAAGCCGTTCTCCAGGTCATGCCGGGGATCTGCATAAGAAGATACATGATCAAAACCAGACGGGCGGCTTCCAAACCAATCATCGACTCAAAGATAGCCAGATAGAAAAGCGTCAGGACAAAAGCGATTAATGTAAGAACAATGGCGCTTGAAATACGGTGCGCGCGCAACGCACGCGCGGTTAACGCAAAGGACAGTACAGAGGCAGCAACGGCCATCAGCAAGTTGATGTACGTAGCCGCAATCGGCTGCTCCAGAAAACCGGGATAGACAACATATAGAAGCGTCAGCAAAGCACATTCGGTTTTACGCTGCGGCCAGAGGAGATTGGTCAACCAGAGAAAAGCCAACCCGGCTGCCAGCCGCACTGTCAGCGCGAGCAGATGCCAGCCAAGCGGTGATATTCCCAAGAGGTAATAATTCAAGGCGTAAAGATAGCCAATAAAGGGCCGGTCGCTCTGAAAGAGGGCAATGATCCCTTGTGTCCCCTGTCCCTGACCAGCCAGAATCACATACCAGTCATCCCGATAAAATCCCAGCCAGGGAATGAGCAAGCCATAGGTCAACAAAGTCACCAGGCTAACCAGCAAAACCGCGAAATATTGTTTGTGAGGCTCTTTGTTCTGTTCCATAAGCGATTGCCTTAACGCTTCTTTTCAGGTAGATTGCCTTGCCTGTAAAGCAAGTTCTAGTGCCCGAATCCCATCTGCCAGGGTACAGATCGGTTCAGACTTCCCCGCGGCGACATCCAGAAAATGGCGCATTTGCGCCATAAACAGGTGATTCCTTTCAAAGCCTTCAGGTGGAGCAAATGTCTCAATAACGGGAGCCGGCGGCTCGTCTGAATAGGAACCGAAAGGAGCAGACATTTTGTAATAGTGCAGGATTCCGTCAGCATTGTCCCAACGCAAGGTACCATTCGTCCCCACAATTTCCAACCGATGAACGGGCGGGCGCTGAACGTAATTGAGATGCAGGCCGCCAATTGCACCGCAGGCAAACTTGAAGCCAATTTCGGCGATGTCTTCAACATCAATTTCCAGCGGCGAGAGATGACCACAAAAAGCGTGGATTTCTTCCACTTCGCCAATTAGATAGCGCAAATAGTCCAGGGGATGGGTGAGCGTGCGAATGACGCCGCCGCCAAGATCAGCCCGGGCAGCATAACTCTGGCGGTAATCTTCCCAGGGATGCCATTGCGGCAAATATTCGCCCCAATGGGCATGGACGGTGAGGACGTTGCCCAACGCCCCCGATTCAATCAGTTCTTTGGCTTTGTTCAGCGTGGGGTGATAGCGAAACTGGAAGCCAACAAGAATCTTGCTTCCTCTTTGCTTGGCAGTCTGCTGAAGAACATCCAGCCCTTCCAGCGAGGCAGAGACCGGCTTTTCAAGCAAAATGGCACACCCCGCTTCTGCCGCAGGGATGGCAACATCCAGGTGGAGAGATGTCGGGTTAGCAACAATCACTGCCTGCGGTTTGTGCCGTTCCAACGCGGCCTGAATCTCTGTCTCGACCGCATAGCCAATCAGTTCATCATCGGGTAACGTGGCGCGATGACTGCGTAACAGGACAATATCTTTTTCCCCTAAGGCAACCAAATTGCGAAAATGTCTTCTTCCAATAGAACCCAAACCCGCAATCAAAAATTTCATAACACACCTTTGCCAAGTATATCCAAAGAAACAACAATGCAGGAAGGATAAATTGGTCTCAAATTTGCATAAAAAAGTAACTGCCTAGCCTATCGAACAGGAGATACAGGATAAGCAGGATAAACTTCAATATACAGGGAAACATCCTGAACATCCTGTCTATCCGGTTTTGGACGCTTTCGTCGCCTTTGTTTTCATACTCTCCTGACCCTTATCTTACGGGGAAAGAAGAGAAGCGTCAAGGAAAGGGCAGTGATAAAATCAAAGCATGGGAACGCTATATCTTGTCGCCACACCAATTGGCAATCTGGAAGACATGTCGCCGCGTGCCATGCGTATTTTACGTCAGGTAAGCCTGATTGCGGCTGAGGACACACGCCAGACTCAAAAACTGCTCCATCACTTTGACATCTCGACCCGCCTGGTCAGTTATTTTGAGCATAATAAGATAGCACGTCTTGACCTCATCTTGAATCGGCTGATGGAGGGCGATGTGGCTTTAGTCTCCGATGCCGGCATGCCTGCGATCAATGACCCTGGCTACGAACTTGTGTGTGCTGCACTGGCAGCCGGACATCAGGTTTGCCCTATTCCCGGGCCATCTGCTCCAATTGCCGCGCTGGCGGCTTCTGGCCTGCCAACAGATGCTTTTCTGTACCTGGGCTATTTGCCGCGCAAATCGGCTGAGCGGCGCGCCTTTCTTGAGACGGTTGCCGGCTTACCCTATACGCTCATCTTTTTAGAGGTTCCTCACCGTCTGCTCGCTTCTCTTTCGGACCTCCAGGCTGTTCTGGGCAACCGGACAATGGCCGCAGCCCGCGAGTTGACCAAACTCCACGAGGAAATCGTCCGCGGGCCGGTCAGCCGGGTACAAGCGCATTTCGAACACCACGAACCACGTGGTGAGTTCGTGTTGGTGGTGAGTGGAAAAACAGGAAACAGAGAGCAATGGATGGAAGAGATGTTAATTCAAGCGATTCAGAGCGGACTTGTAGCGGGTGAACCACCCAGCAAACTGGCTGCGCGCCTGGCAGGCGAATCGGGGTGGACACGACGCGAAATTTACCAGCAAATTCAGTCCATTAAGGAAAAGGTATAATTTGGCAGTTTTGAAACCTGTCAGACCTCTCTTATGAAAATCCTCACCGTCCTCACCTACTACCGACCCCACACCTCCGGCCTGACCATCTACGCCGAGCGGCTGGCGCGCGCCCTTGCCCGCCGCGGCCACCAGGTCACGGTCATGACCACCCAATACGACAAATCCCTGCCGCGTGAAGAGATGATGGATGGCGTCCGCGTTGTGCGCGTGCCGGTTGCCGTGCGCATCAGCAAGGGCGTCCTCGCCCCCACCTTTGGCCTGGTGGCCACCAAACTGGTCTGGGAACATGACGTGGTGCAACTGCACCTGCCTCAGTTCGACGCCCCCGGCGTGGCCTTGCGTGCCCGTCTCTTCGGCAAGCCTGCCGTCCTGACTTATCACTGCGACATCAACCTGCCGCCCGGCCTGTTCAATCGGCTGGTCAACGCGGTGGTACATTTCCAGAACCACATGGCCGGGATTCTTGCTCATCACATTGTCACATATACGCAGGATTACGCCAACCATTCGCCCTATCTCTCGCGCTACCGTCACAAACTGACCGCCTTCCTGCCGCCGGTGGAATTGCCGCCCGCCATCCCCGGCGCAGCCGAGTCCTTTGCCGCTGTCCACCAGACCCGCCAACTGCGCCCGGTCATTGGCATGGCGGCACGCTTCGCAGCCGAGAAAGGCGTCGAAGTGTTGCTCGACGCCCTGCCGCGCGTCCTGGAAGAATATCCCCAGGCGCAGGTGCTGTTTGCCGGGCAGTACGAGAACGTCTTGGGCGAGCAGGCGTATGCCGAACGGTTGATGCCGCGCATTCGCGAGTACCAGGCACGCGGTCAATGGACGTTCCTGGGCGTCCTCTCCCCACAGGAGATGACCGCTTTTTATCCCAACCTCGACGTCCTGGTCGTCCCTTCGCTCAACTCCACCGAGGCGTTTGGACTGGTGCAAATCGAAGCCATGCTGCACAACATCCCGTGCGTGGCTTCGGCCCTGCCGGGTGTGCGCCGACCGGTGCAAATGCACAACATGGGCAAAGTTGTCCCGATTGGCGATTCTGCAGCCCTGGCCCAGGCCCTGCTCGAAATTTTTGCTGAAAAGGAAAAATACCGCTGCGACACGACTGCCCTGGCTACCACCTATGACCCCGATACGGTAGCGCAGGAATATGAGAAATTGTTCGAGAAACTGATGACTCTGCAAAAAGGCTCTTAACCACAACGGACATGACATACACGAAGGCGAAAGATTTTCCTTCGTGTTCCTTCGTGGTCTTCGTGTTTGACATGTTTTTGCAGGAGAGTCACGGAGGAAATGCGAAATTAACTCGCCTTACGGAATCACTCTGAACCCCTCGTCTCGGAAATGCTCATCGAAGGTAAAGGCAGTGTCTAAACCCAGGCGGCGCATGGTCTGGAACGCGGAACAATCCACCAGGCTCAGGTTGCGGCGGCTGGCGGCGATGAGATAGTCAACTGCATCCTGATGCGTTTCCTCTTCTATCCAGTGGACTTCCACCAGCGGCAAAAGATTGGTCAGGAACTCGCGGACTTTCAGGAGGCCTAACCTTTTCTGAATCAACGCAACACTTTCGAGCAGCACATAATTATTTGTGTGAAGGTCCTGGCCCTGCTCACAAATGGATTGCAAACATTCTTTGGCTTGCAGATGGTAAACATCTTCAACAGCCATGAGCGCAAGGAAGGCAGAGGTGTCAACGAAGATCATCTTCAATCGCCTGAACAAAATACTTATCGTGATTGACAGAAACGTCGGTCTTGCCTTCGATGTCTCGGAACTCTTCTGGGTGAGCATCCATGTAGTTCAGAAATGCTAGTGCCTTGCGGCGTTTCTCATCCCGCTCGGCTTGCTTGTCCGTGGCTACTACATACTGCGCGACCGACTCGCGCACCAATTTGGCCACAGAAGTTTTCCGTGCCTTCGCCAGCGCCTTCAGCGCCTCGATTTGCTCCTCGGTCAGTTGAACCATGATGCGTTTCATCGCCATACTCCGCACGTGCTCTCGAAAGGGGAGACGATCTCCCGTGAAAATGTGGTTTTCTCAAAGTCAAATCTTTCACCGCAGAGCCGCTGAGAACGCAGAGAAAACCACAAAAAATCTCTGCGAACTCTGCGTCTCAGCGGTCAAAATTCTCAATTGCCGTGTTTCGCACAGGGCATCAAGGGACTTTGAGAAGGCCAAACCCATGAAAATGCTATCACTTTTTGAAAATCTGCTATCATTATACCATGCCTGAAAAAGATTTCATCTTCCTCCACCTGCGCGGACTGCCCTACTTCCGTGCCCTGATTCGCTCCGTCGAAGCGGCCTACTACCAGACCCTCGACCTGCCCGCCCCGACCCTTGACGTCGGCTGCGGCGACGGGCATTTCGCCTCCCTGACCTTCGACCGTCCGATTGACGTCGGCCTCGACCCCTGGCATGGCCCCATTCACGAAGCGAAGCGCTACGGCGCTTACCGCTGGCTGGTAGAAGCCGACGGCGCCCGTGCCCCCTTTGCCGACGCGACCTTCGCTTCGGCCTTCTCCAACTCGGTTCTCGAGCACATTCCCCACATTGACGCCGTTCTCGCGGATGTGGCCCGCGTCCTTCAGCCAGGGGCGCCGTTTTACTTTTGCGTCCCCAACCCGCGCTACCTCTCCAAACTCTCGCTGGGGCAACTCTTCGGGCGCCCCTACCGCGAGTGGTTTCGGCGCATCTCGCGCGTCCATCACGCCGACGAGCCGCAGGTCTGGCAGCAGCGCCTGGAGCGGGTCGGCTTCTGCCTGGAACGCTGGTGGCATTACTTTTGCCCGGCGGCGATGCGCGTGTTAGAATGGGGGCATTATTTCGGCCTGCCCTCGCTGGTCGCCAAAAAACTGACCGGGCGCTGGATTCTTGCTCCCACCCGCTGGAACTTGGGACTGACCGGGCGCATCCTCCGCCGCTACGCCTCCATCGAACCGGTCGAAGACGGCGTCTTTACCTTCTTCGTGGCGCGCAAAATGACAGACCGCTGACGGCAGACCACTGATCACTGATTACTGAACAATGTCCTTCGACGAATCCTACTTCCGCACCCACACCTACAAGGATGTTTCTTTCGCCAAGTACAGCCAGTACTGGTGGTCGAATCGCTTCTACGCGGCCCTGGCGCGGCGCTACGGGCAACGCGGCAGCCGCCTGCTCGAAATCGGCTCCGGGCTGGGGCACCTCGTCGGCCAATTGGAAGATTCCTTCCAGACCTTCGCGGCGGATGTGAACCCTTGGGCGCTGCAACAGTCCCGCCATGTGGCTCCCCGCACCGCCCACCTGGAACTCTCCGCTGAGGAACTACCCTTCGCCGACGGCGTCTTTGGGGTGGTGGTGCTCAAGCATGTCGTCGAGCATTTACCGCATCCGCAGCGCGCTATCGCCGAGGTCGGGCGGGTCACGGCCCCCGGCGGGATTCTGCTCCTCGCCACGCCGAATCTCTCGTCCCTGCTCAAGCCGTGGAAAGGCGAGAAGTGGATCGGCTACCAGGACCCGACGCACATCTCCCTCAAGCCGCCGGAAGAGTGGCTGGCAATGATCCGTTCGGCGGGATTTTCCCTGCTGCGCGTCTTTTCGGATGGCTTTTGGGACGCGCCCTACATCCCATTCGTGCCCCGCCAGGTACAGAAGTTGTTTTTCGGCTCGCTGGGCGGGGTGCAAGCCATTCTCACTTTGCCTTTTTTGCCGCTAAAATGGGGTGAAAGTATCATTACCATCGCTCGTAGAACTTAATCTCAATCATCAATCCATCAACCATGCAAGAACCCACCGTCCTCGATTTGGTCAAAGCCATTTTCAAAGATTGGAAGTCTTTTCTGCGTTTCGCGGCTGCCATCTTTGAACCATCCCGCCGCGCGGACTTGCCCTACCTTTCGGATACTTACCTGCCACCTGCACCAGAGACACTTGCCGAACCCGAACCTGTTGAAGCAGTGCCGGCGATCGACTCTTCCGACCTTCAATCTTCAACCCATTTTCCCTGGCGTTCCCTGCTGGCTTTGTTACTGGCCCTGGTCGCGCAGCGGACATTTGAGCCACCGCACCTCACGCCACTCCCTGGAATTGCCTTCTATCTTGCTGCACTAGGCATGTTGTTGTGGGCAATTCTACGGGGCGAATGGGCACTGGCCGAAGCGCCAAAATCCCGCCGCTACGCAGACCCGTTAAGCATTCGGCTGATTCCACTCCTGCTCACAATCCCCCTTGTGGTTGTAACCTTCTTTGCTTTTAGTGATGGTCTGTTCCACTGGCACAACCTTCTCCTGTGGCTGACCAGCGTGGCCTTGTTCTGTTGGTCAGTGTGGCTGCCTGCACCTGGACCGCGCCAACGGCCTAAGGTAGATTGGCGCTGGCTGGCTCTTTTAGTGGCTGCCCTGGGAATAGCGGCTTTCTTCCGTTTTTACCGCCTGGAATCGGTACCTGTTGAACCGTTCAGCGACCATGCTGAAAAGTTGCTGGATATCTACGACATCACCCAGGGGCAAACGCGAGTTTTCTTCCCGCGCAATACCGGACGGGAAAGTTTCCAGATGTACTGGTCGTGGCTGGTCATGAAACTGTTCGGTACCGGTATGACCTTTTTGACTTTGAAACTCGGTACAGCCCTCTTGGGCTTTCTTACCCTGCCTTACATGTACCTGCTTGGCAAAGAAGTGGGCGGTCGGCGTGTTGGTTTACTGGCCATGCTCCTGTTCGGCATGGCTTATTGGCCAAACGTTATCAGCCGCGTTGGTCTGCGCTTCCCGCTCTATCCGCTTTTCACAGCGCCGGTGCTTTTCTATCTCCTGCGCGGACTGCGCATCCATCATCGCAATGACTTTATCTGGTGTGGCATCTTCCTGGGGCTGGGGCTGCATGGCTATAGCCCTTTTCGGGTGGTACCAGTGCTGGTGGTCGTTGGGTTTGTGCTTTACTTTTTGCACAATCGCTCAAAATTAAATTTCATGCAAACACAGGTCTGGCTGGGAATAACCGCGATGGTCTCGTTGTTGGTTTTTCTGCCTCTCCTTCGTTACATGTTATCTGACCCCGCTGCTTTCTGGTTCCGCACTGCTACCCGTCTTGGGCAGGTAGAACAAACCTATCCCGGCCCGCTTGGACAGATTCTGCTTCGTAATCTCTGGAATGGCCTGCGCATGTTCAATTGGGACAATGGTGTGATTTGGGTCAACTCGGTAACCAACCGCCCGGCGCTCGATGTCATTAGCGGCGCTTTATTTCTAATTGGCATTGTTCTACTTGTCAGACGCTACGCCCAACGACGGTTCTGGCAGGACCTTTTCCTGCTCCTGTCCATCATCATTCTCCAATTCCCATCCACGCTCTCGCTGGCCTACCCAGATGAAAACCCAGCACTTAATCGCGCATCGGGTGTAGCAGTACCGGTCTTCCTCATCGTTGGGTTGACGCTGGATGGTCTGTTAACCAGCCTCGGGTCCCGCGTGAACCGAAGATGGAGCGTCGGATTTACCTGGGGAGCAGCCATCCTCCTGTTGCTTGGGACGTCTTGGCTCAATTACAATTTGGTCTTTGAGAAATATGCTCAGCAGTACCGTCAGGGTGCCTGGAATACATCAGACATCGGCCAAGCCATCGGCGACTTCATGCTCACGTATCAATCTGCGAACGCATGGGTTGTGCCATCTCCTCATTGGGTGGATACGCGTCTGCCTGGCGCCTGGCTGGGCATCCCAAATCGTGACTTTGCCCTCTGGCCGGATCAGTTTGCCTCAACGCTTGATATCCCCGGGCCAAAGTTCTTTGTTGTGCGCGCTGGCGAGACAGAGACAATGGATACTCTGCGGAGGTTGTATCCTCAGGGGCTTTGGCAGTTGTATCCTAATGACATCCCGGGTCATGAATTTTGGACATTGACCATACCATAAACCTCCTATGACCGAAATCTTGCATCGCAGAAACTATCCCTGGATTTATGACCTGCTTTTGATTGTTGTCCTGCTAGGCGGTGCTTACTTGCGCGCCGTGGGCCTGGACTGGGACCAGGGTCAACACCTGCATCCTGATGAACGCTTTCTGACGATGGTGGAAAGCGCGCTTCAGCCGCGTATCTGCCTTGACCAATCCACACCTGTAGAACTTTGCCCGCCAGAAAATAAGGGCTGGATTGGGCTCAAGGAATACTTCAACACGGCCGAATCTACACTCAACCCGCATAATCGCGGCTATGGTTTCTACGTCTATGGTACTTTTCCGATTTTCATTGTCCGCTACGTTGCCGAATGGTTAGATCAAAGCGGTTACGACCAGGTATACCTCATCGGGCGACAACTCTCGGCGCTGGCCGACCTGGGGACAATCCTTATCCTTTACTTTATTGCCGAGCGTCTGTATGGCCGCAAGACGGCTTTGCTTGCGGCGGCTTTTTCGGCGTTGGCCGTTTTGCAAATTCAGCAGGCGCACTTCTTTACCGTTGACACTTTTGCTAACTTTTTTCTCTACGTGGCAATCTTTTTTGCCGTCGAGATTCTGCTGAACGATTCGCCTGTTGTCCCTCATTCTGCCGGCTGGTCGCTAACACGCCCCGATTTCAAATCGGTTGCTCATGTGATGCGGGACAAAGATCTGAGGCTGAGTCTGTTCTTTGGCCTCTTTCTGGGCATGGCGGCTGCTTCCAAAATCAACACGGTCACCATGGCCATACTCCTGCCGGCTGCTTTTTCTCTGCGCGTCCTGCGCCAGGCCTGGCAGACATATCCTGCCGAGCGGGAAGCCCGCATCCGCTACATTGAAGAGCAGATCACGCGCATCTTGCCCTACCTCGTGCTGGGCGGGTTGGCTTTCTTTCTTGCCTTCCGCACCCTTCAACCTTATGCCTTCAGCGGCCCCGGCTTCTTTGGGTTAAAACCCAACCCGCAATGGATTCAGAACCTGGCCAGTCTGCGCGCCCAATCTACCGGCGACGTGGATTTTCCGCCGGCCCTGCAGTGGGCGCGCCGCTCGCATCTCTTTTCCTTCAAAAACCTGACGGTTTGGGGACTGGGACTGCCGCTGGGAATTACAGCCTGGCTTGGCGTCCTTTTAATGGGCTGGCGTATCTTGCGCGGTCAGTGGCAGAAACATGCTCTATTGTGGGGCTGGACGCTGGCTTATTTCCTTTGGCAATCCATGGCATGGAATCCAACCATGCGCTACCAGTTGCCCATCTATCCACTGCTGGCTATGATGGCAGCCTGGGGAATATTGGAGTTAAAAGATGCGGGATTAAGGGGCACAAAACTTAAGGGGTCTAACCTTTCAACCTCCCACCTTGTGAATCCTCGAACCATTCTGGCAAGTGCTTTTGGGGTAATCATCCTGGTCTTGACAGCATTATGGGCTTTTGCCTTCACCCGCATTTATACCCGCGACCACACCCGCGTTCAGGCCACTCGCTGGATTTACCAGAACGTGCCCGGTCCAATCAACTTACGCATCCAGACAGCAGATGGCAACCTGTATCAGCAGCCTTTGCCGTTTCCATACGGCGCCAGCATTCAGGCCGGGACGCCATTTGATACTGCCTTCACGACTCAAAGAGATGGGACTCTGCAACAAATTTTCTTGCCAAACATCGCCGGTTCTTCCGGGACCCTCAGCCTGGTACTTTCATCCCAGCCAGGCGCGCCGCCCGAGGCGATTCTGGCCACCGCCACACTGATGGCAGACTTCACGCCTCGCGCTGACCCGCGCGGCGAGGCTTTCACATTCACCCTCAACCGACCGGTAAACCTGACAAAAGGCGCAATTTACTACCTGCGTTTTGAGACCACCGTCCCGGCCATCACCTTGTCTGGCGCATCGCCGGTCAACGAATCATCTTGGGACGATGGCTTGCCTTTGCGCATGGACGGTTACGATGGTTTCGGCGGGTTATATAACGGCGGTTTGAACTTTGAGATGTACTTCGACGACAATGCCGACAAACTGGCGCGCTTTCAGGCCAATCTTGATCAGGGAGACTATATTTTCATTTCGTCCAACCGCCAGTGGGCTACCACCGTGCGTATTCCAGAGCGTTACCCGCTGACAAGCGTCTACTATCGGGCATTAATCGGCTGCCCGGCAGAGAAAGATATTATCTGGTGTTACAACGTCGCCCAACCAGGCGATTTCCAGGGACAGTTAGGTTACGATTTGGTACAGGTCTTCGAATCTTTTCCTACACTGGGTAGCCTGCGCATTAACGACCAGTTTGCCGAGGAAGCCTTCACCGTCTATGACCATCCAAAAGTGCTCATCTTCCAAAAGCGCGCCGATTACGACCCTGCCCGCGTGCATGCCATTCTCAGCGCAGTAGACCTGAGCCGCGCCATTCATCTGACGCCGCGTCAGGCCGCTTCCTATCCGCACGACCTGAATCTGCCGCCAGAACGCCTGGCACAGCAACAAGCAGGGGGAACATGGTCAGAGATCTTCAACACCCGCGCCCTTCATAACCGCTATCCGGTACTGGGTCTGCTGCTCTGGTATGTTTTTATCTTCATCCTGGGGCTCTTCACCTATCCGCTCATACGGCTGGCCTTCCCCGGTTTGGCCGATAAAGGTTATCCCCTCTCACGCGCAATGGGATTGGTGCTGTTTGCCTGGATGGCCTGGATGAGCGCATCTATCGGAGCGGGTTACACGCGCGAAGTACTCGCGGCCTGCCTGGGTGGGATTCTGACCGCCGGCGCCATCGCGGCCTGGTCCCAGCGGATGGAGTTATCTGCCGAGTGGAAATTACGCCGCCGCGAATTCCTTTTGTCTGAAGCGCTCTTTCTGGCCTTCTTTGCCTTTGATTTGCTCATTCGCTTGGGGAATCCCGATTTATGGCACCCGGCCAAGGGTGGCGAGCGCCCAATGGATTTTTCGTATTTCAACGCCATCCTGAAAAGCACGTCCTTCCCGCCCTATGATCCCTGGTATGCAGGTGGATACATCAACTATTATTACTATGGCTTTGTACTGGTTGCCACCCCCCTCAAACTGCTGGGCATTGTCCCGGCTGTGGCGTACAATTTCATCCTGCCAACCTTGTTTGCTGTAGTAGCCATGGGCGCTTTTTCATTGGGATGGAATCTGCTGGGAAACGGGCAGCAATCTGTCGAGACGGATGGGGCTTCCAGCCGCAATGACCGCCTGACAGCCGGGCTTGCTGCTGCATTGGGCATGGTGGTGCTGGGCAACCTGGGGACGGTGCGTATGATCTACCAGGGTTTCCAGCGCATCGTTGTGCCAGATGCGCTGAGCCAAAACGTGAGCATCTTTGTCCGCCTTGGCTGGGCGGTGCAGGGATTGATCAAAACGATCGAGGGCGCCATGCTTCCCTATGGGCGCGGCGACTGGTATTGGTTTCCCAGCCGCGTTATCCCTGCTCCAGGCGACGTAGAACCAATTACTGAATTTCCCTTCTTCACTTTCCTGTACAGCGATCTGCATGCACACATGCTGGCCATGCCGCTGGCATTGCTCGTATTGGCCTGGGCGCTTTCGGTTGTACTGGCTCGCGGCCGTTGGGCCGGGGCAGCGGCTACCGCCCTAGGCTTCTTTTTTGGCGGTCTGACAATTGGTGCGCTCTATCCTACCAATCTATCAGATATCTACACCTATCTGCCCATTGGTTTAGCAGCGCTCGGCTACACTTTCTGGCGTTACTCAAACGGTCTGAATCTGCCTGGTCTCTCGCCTGGCTCACGTCGCTTGCTTTTAATCCTGGTGGGTTGGGCTGCATTGATTTTGCTTTCTTTCCGCCTTTACCAACCTTACCGGCACTGGTACGCGCAGGCCTACAGCCAAATTGATGTCTGGATTGGTTCGCGCACCCCCATCTGGTCATACCTGACACATTGGGGCTTGTTCCTGTTTGTTATCGTCTCGTGGCTGGTATGGGAAACGCGCCAGTGGATGGCAGTCACACCCATCTCAGCCCTCAAAAAGATTCGCTGGGATGCCGTCTTTGGCCTGGCAGGCATCCTGTTGCTGACCATTCTCCTGCTGGCAGTCAAAATTCCCAATATTGCATCTTCTCCAGGTTTGCAGGGGATTCCGTTCGGGCGCGGCGTGACTTTGGCCTGGCTGATTCTGCCACTGGCCGCCTGGGCCGGTCTTTTGCTCCTGCGCCGCGACCTGCCAGACGCCAAGCGATTGGTCTTATTCTGGATTGGCACAGCCCTGGTCATCACGCTGGTTGTTGAAATCGTGGTTGTGCGCGGTGACATTGGGCGCATGAACACCGTCTTCAAGTTCTACTTACAAGCCTGGGCCTTGCTGGCGGTCTCATCTGGTGCAGGGATTGGCTGGTTATTGAAGGATATGCGCTTCTGGAAGCCCCGCCAGCGTGACATCTGGCAGGTAACTTTGACCATCCTGGTTGCCGGCACGGCGCTCTTCACGCTGGTTGGCACGGCCGACAAAGTGCTCGACCGTATGTCGCCAGAAACGCCCCACACCTTAGACAGTATGCAATATATGCGCTTCGCCCGCTATGCCGACCAGGGCATAGAGTTCCCTCTGCGAGAGGATTATGAGGCGATCCGCTGGATGCAGGAAAACGTAAAAGGTTCGCCTGTGATTGTGGAGGCCAACTGTCCCGAATATCGCTGGTGCACGCGTTACACAATTTATACGGGCTTACCGGGTGTTCTTGGCTGGAACTGGCACCAACGCCAACAGCGCGCGCTTAATCCACCCAACTGGGTAACCGACCGCGTGACGGAAATCAATGAGTTCTACACAACCAGCGATCTGCAGGCGGCTTATGCCTTCTTAAAGAAGTACAATGTGCGTTACATCGTTGTTGGCTGGCTGGAACGGGCTTACTATCCCGACGGCATACAAAAATTCGAGGCTTACGATGGAAGAATGTGGACAGAAGTCTTTCGCAGCGGCGAGACAGCCATCTATGAGGTGAAATGAACGCTATTTTGCACCTGACCTCGGCCTCAGCTTGGGAGTTCGCCCAACGAATCGGTGAATACCGTGCTCCCAGCCTGGAAAGCGAAGGCTTCATTCATTGCTCTTTAGTGGAGCAGATTGCAGATGTGGCAAACACTTGGTTTGCCGGACAAAACGGACTGGTGTTGCTGGTACTCGATTTAACGCGGCTCAGGCCCGAGGTCCGTTTTGAAGCGGGGACCGACAGACCAAACCGGCTCTTTCCGCATGTCTACGGTCCCCTCAATCTGGATGCCGTCATCTGCGTTTTGGATTATCCGCCCGGGCCGGATGGCCGCTTCTCCACGCCGGACATTGGGTAAGATGTCTCCTTCAGACCTTGCTATTCGCCCTGCTACTGTCTCTGACGCCGGCCTGGCCGCTGAATTGATTTATTTGACCATGGGCATTGAGGCCGACTGGCTCTTTGGTCAAGTGCCGGGTATTTCAACTCATACCGTATTGAGTAGTTTATTTCAACGTAGCAACAATCGCGTGACTCATTCCTTTGCCTCCATCGCCGCCCTGAATGGACAAGATGTGGGATTGCTGCTGGCTTATCCCGGCTGCCTGCTCAAACGGCTGGACTGGCTAACCGGCCTTCATCTCCTGGGAATACTGGGTTTATCGGCTACGCTGCGGGTGGTGCGGATTCAGTCAGCCTATCAGGACTTGATCGAGGCCGAAGCCGATGAATTTTACATCAGCAACATAGCCGTCTTCCCAAGATTTCAGGGGCAAGGCGTGGGCAAAGCGCTGATGGCCTATGCTGAACAGTTAGCACGAGAAAACAACCTGCAGAAATGTTCGCTGATTGTCACCTATGGACATGAGCCTGCCCGCCGCTTATACGCGCAAATAGGTTATCAGGTTGTGCAAACCTTCCAGATTGAGCACCCGTATGTAGCCGAAGGCAGCGGCGGCTATGACCGGATGGTCAAATTTCTGGTATAGTGTGGTGATGTCCCCCAAGAGCAGATTTTGTAACCGCATGCTTGCTTTGGCTACCGTACAGATTGCCTTGAACTCTCTTTTTTATCGCGGATTTCGCTGATGGCACGAATTACGCGGATGTTTTTTTGTAAACAAATCCGCCAAATCCGCGTAATCCGCGTTCGGGTTTTGGGTTTGTACGGTAGAGAGTGCTTGATTAGAATGTCAGATGCTGACACATACAGGTTTTGACGCCACTTCCTAAATCGTCCGAGTGATTTTTATGCTTCACGTTTTCGCCTGGTATTTTGCAATCACCTTGCTGGGTTGGCTGGCTTTTCCGCTGGCTTTTCGACTCTTTCCGGCTCTTAGCGACCGCGGTTACAGTTTGAGTCGCGCTCTGGGCCTCTTGCTCTGGGCGTATATCTTCTGGCTTCTGGCTTCGCTGGGTTTGGCACGCAACGATGCAAGCGGACTGCTGGCCGCGCTGCTCATCCTGGTTATCTTGAGCGCGTGGGCACTTTGGGGACAACCGACAAAAAAAGAAGAAAGTTGGTTGACCATTGTCCATTGGGCACAAGCCAACTCACGGCTCGTCATGGTTGTAGAGGCTCTCTTTTTGGCGGCTTTTACTTTTGGAGTACTCTTGCGAGCCGCCGCACCCGAAGCCCTTGGCACTGAAAAGCCAATGGAACTGGCTTTCATCAATGCAATCCTGCGCTCGCCGCTCTTCCCGCCGCGCGATCCGTGGCTTTCGGGATACGCTATTTCGTATTACTACTTTGGTTACGTCATGGCTGCCATGCTGGCAAAGATTACCGCTACGCCCGGCAGCATCGCCTTCAATCTGATGTTGGCGCTTGTTTTAGGCCTGGGAGCCATTGGGGCCTACGGCATTCTCTACAATTTGTTGGCAAAATTGCCAAGCGTTGAGCATCAAACCTCAAACCAGAATCATCAAAGTCCAAATGGCAGAGGGACAGTCTCCACTGCCCTCCCCCTGCTTGGGCCTCTCTTCCTCTTTCTGGTCAGCAACCTGGAAGGGTTTCTCGAAGTCCTGCATCGGCGCGGCCTGTTCTGGCGAGAGACCGGCTTCAACTTCTGGCTCTGGCTGGATATGAAGGAACTTTCTCAACCGCCAATGCAGCCGCTTGGTTGGATGCCTGCTCGTCACTGGTGGTGGTGGCGGGCTTCGCGTGTTGTACAGGATTACGATTTGGCCGGCAATTTTCGTGAGGTCATTGACGAATTTCCTTTCTTTTCTTACCTGCTCGGCGATTTGCACCCCCACGTCCTGGCCACACCTTTCAGCCTGCTCATCATTGCCCTGGCGCTCAACATCTACTTCGGCGGCTGGCGCGGCGAGACACGCCTGCCCGGTCTGCGCCTGTTTTTACGCCCATCTGCCTTTGCCTGCGCGGCCCTGAACCTGGGTGGGATGGCCTTCCTGAACACCTTTGAAATTCTCACCAGCCTGACGCTCATACTGGGCGCCTATCTGCTTGAACGCGCCCGTGAAAATGGATGGCACACAGAGCGCCTGGCTGAGTTAGTTGAACTGGCTGTTCCGCTGACCTTATTAGCAGGTCTGCTTTACCTGCCTTTTTATGCGGGCTTTTCGTCACAGGCCGGCGGCATCCTGCCAAACCTCGAAAACCCCACCCGCGGCGTCCACTTGTGGATCATGTTTGGCTCTTTGCTCCTGCCTATTTTTGCCTACCTGATCTTTTTATGGCGTTCCCAAAAACAGACCTTAGCACCTGGCGGCTGGATCATTGCTGCCGGCTTCATGCTCTTCTTGTGGATGCTCTCCTGGACTCTAGCCTTGCTTATCCAGCGCTTGCAACCTGGTTTTGCGGCCCAATATGCCGCCGCTCAGGGCGTGAACAGTCTGGCCGAGTTTTTTGCCAAAGCCATGCAGAGACGTCTATCGGCTGCAGGCGGCTGGCTGACTTTATTTACCCTCCTTGGCGGGACATTATCCCTGCTAATCAGCAGAACACGCCATCCCCATCAAGATGAGACTACCCCACCTTCACCTGCAACTTTTACGCTGCTTTTGGTAACCATTGGCAGCCTGCTCATCATCGGGCCAGAATTCCTCTATCTGCGGGACCAGTTTGGTACACGCATGAATACGGTTTTCAAATTCTACTATCAGGCCTGGTTCCTTTTGGGGATAGCAGCCGCATTTGGCACCGCTCTCCTCCTGCAATCCATCAATAATTTGTGGGGCAGCCTCTACCGCCTTGGCCTGATCATCATGCTGATGATGGCACTCACCTATCCCGTTTTGAGCATCTTTGACCGCACGCACAACTTTAACCCGCCGTTTGGCTGGACGCTGGACAGCGCCGCCTACCTCCAGCGTGACGCACCTGATGAGGCCGCCGCGCTGGCCTTTCTGGGCCAGGCGCCGGATGGAATCGTGGTTGAGGCGGTAGGCGGGAGTTATACACAATACGCACGCGTAGCCACTCACACCGGCCTGCCTAACGTCCTGGGATGGCCAGGCCACGAGTCTCAATGGCGCGGCGGCATGACAGAAATAGGGTCACGCCCGCAAGACATTCAAACACTCTACACCACACCGAACTGGAACATGGCCGAAACCATCATCCAAAAGTACAACATCAAATACATCTACGTCGGCATGTTGGAACGTAACACGTATCATCTCAACACCGACAAATTCAAGCGCTTCTTGCCCGTTGTCTTTCAACAGGGCAGTGTCACCATTTATGCCGTGCCCTAACGGCTTCATGCTACAATTGTAATATGCGCTCCCATCGAATCCAGCATTACTTGTTCATCTTCATCTTTGCCCTGGCATTACGCCTGACACTGCTGGGCGCATCGCCCTTGAGTGACGCCGAGGCAGCCTGGGCATTGCAGGCACATCAGATTGCCAATGGCCAGCACCCTCTTCTGGCTACACAGGTAGCCTACCTCAACCTGACGGCCAGCCTGTTCTACATCTTTTGGAGTACAGACTTTCTGGCCCGCTTCATCCCCGCCCTGACAGGCGCGGCCCTGGCCTGGTTACCCTACATCTTCCGCAAACGGCTCAGACCGACCCCCGGCCTGCTCCTGTCCATTTTTCTGAGTCTCGACCCAGGACTGGTTGCACTCTCCCGGCAAGCAGGCAGCCCCATCCTCGCCTTGACCTTCACGCTTCTGGCATGGGGGTTCTGGCAAGATAACCGACCCCGCCTGGCAGGGACATTTGCCGGTCTGGCCTTACTCTCTGGCCCAACGCTATGGCCTGGCCTGTTGGGACTGGCCTTGGCCAGGGGGCTATGGCACCTATCCCAATCCCCACCACCTGCTAAGGGAATCTCTCTCTTTCTGCCGGCAGGCTGGAAGACGGCTCTGACATACACAGGCGGCGTTATCTTGCTCTTCGCTCCGCTCCTGTTGCTGGCTCCCTCTGGGCTAACCGCCTGGCTGGGCAGCCTGCCCGAATACCTGAGCGGCTGGCGGCTTTCATCAGGCGTCCCGGCCTGGCGGCTTCTGCTTGCCTTATTGACCTATGAACCCTTAGCGCTGGGATTGGCCTTGGTTGGCATCCTGCGCGCCTGGCTGGAAAACCGGCCGCGTTCCCGCCGCTTGAGTCTGTGGCTGTTGAGCGCCTTGCTCCTTGCCCTGCTTTACCCCGCAAGGCAAGTCGGAGATTTGGTCTGGGCATTGATTCCGCTCTGGGGGTTGGCTGCGTTTGAATTGGCGCGCCACCTGCAGGTTCCGAAAGAGAACCGCCTGGAAACATTAAGCATCGCCGCCCTAACCGCCGTCATCCTGGGCTTTGCCTGGCTCGACTTGCTTGGCCTGGCCCGCCTGCCTTGGCCCTCACCAGAAGCCACAGCACGTTTGGGATTGTTAGGAGGAGCCATCCTTCTCATTATCATCAGCCTGTTTCTGGTGGGCATGGGTTGGTCAGAGCAGAGCGCCAAGCGCGGCGGCTTATACGGACTGCTTCTCATCTTTGGAATTTATACCCTGGGCGCGGCCTGGGGGACAAGTGGACTGCGCACACCGGGCACTATGGAATTATGGAACCCAGCCCCCCCACCGTTGCAGGCACGTCTGCTGGCACAGACAGCAGCCGAAATCTCTGAGTGGAGCAGCGGAGACAAACACACTCAGCCGGTAACAATTGTCGGGATACAATCACCAGCATTGGAATGGCTCTTGCGCCGCCATCCGTTAGAGGTGCACACCGCCCTTGACCCGGCTGCCACACCTGCATTGGTCATCACCCGGGCACCCGAAACCCTGCAACTGCCGGCAATCTATCGCGGTCAGGATTTCGTCTGGAAGCAACAAGTATCATGGAAAGAGATGAATGCCCTAAACTGGCTGCGCTGGATAATGCTGCGAACGGCTCCAGTAGAGAGGGAGAATCTCATTCTTTGGGTACGCGATGATTTGTTTATAGACCGCAGTCAATAACCTTTTTACAGGAGCAATATGACCTCAGTTTCCACCATTGCCATTGATGGCCCGGCTGCCTCAGGGAAATCTACGCTGGGCCTGCGCCTGGCGCAAGAACTTGGCTACCTGTTTTTTGATACCGGCGTGATGTACCGCGCTGTCACCTGGCTGATGCTTCAGCGCGGCATAGACGTAGACAACGAGGCGGCTGTGACAGCCCTGGCCGAGCAAGCGCTAATTGACGTCCAACCCGCCTCACAAGCCGATGGCCGGTTATGTGATGTAATTGTAGACGGTCAGGATGTCACCTGGGAAACGCGCCGCCCGGAGGTAGAGGCAAAAGTCTCACAGGTTTCGGCCTATGCCGGCGTGCGCCGGGCGCTCACACTCCAGCAGCGCCGCATTGGCCTGCGCGGCCGAGTGGTTATGGTTGGCCGTGATATTGGGACAGTTGTCTTGCCCGAAGCAGACTTGAAGATTTACCTGGATGCTTCTGCCGAAGAGCGTGCCCGCCGCCGTTATCTGGAGATTCTGGGTCGCGGTGGTCAGGCCCATTATGAAGAAATCCTGGCAAAGGTCATTGCCCGCGACCAGATTGATTCCACACGTGCAATTGCTCCGTTACGCCCGGCAGAGGATGCAATTATTATCAATTCAGACGGGATGGATGCCGACCAAGTTTACGAAAAAGTGCGAGCCTTGTGCTTCTCATGAACATGACGTACCGTGTACCTCTCTATAGCCGCCTCCTGCGCCCGCTCATGAAGGCGATCTTTCAGGGGCTTTTCCACATCCTGAGCGAAGTGCATATCACCGGTCAGGAGAATGTACCGCGCGGTCAGGCATATATCGCGGCTATTAATCACATTTCGTTGTACGACCCGCCTTTTGCTTTGGCTTTCTGGCCAGAGATGATCGAGGCTTTAGGGGCAGTAGATATCTGGCATCGCCCCGGTCAGAAATGGCTGGCACGCATGTATCACGGCATTCCGGTTCATCGCGGGGAATACGACCGTCAGGTCTTTGACAAGGCGCTGGCTGTCCTGGCCTCTGGGCGTCCGCTTTTGCTTGCGCCCGAAGGCGGCCGTTCACATGCCACTTCCATGCGGCAAGCCAAGCCCGGTGTGGCGTTTCTTGCAGAACAGACAGGCGTGCCGGTCATCCCAGCCGGAATCTTTGGCACCACCGATGATTTCTGGCACAAAGCCAAAAGCGGCCAACGTCCGCGCCTGGAAATGCGCATTGGCAAACCATTGCGCCTTCCGCCGGTGGAAGGGAAAGGCGCCGAGCGCCGAACGGCGCGTCAACACAACGCCGATCTGGTGATGGCACACATCGCTGGTCTTTTACCGCCAGAATACCGAGGTTACTATTCAGCCAGCGCTATATTGCCAGAATAACGGTAAAGCCAGAAAAAGCCTAAGACTTTTTGCTCACCCCAAACCGGGGAACGGTTTGAGGCTTGAAGTGAGATTACTGTATAGAAGCAGTATAATTGTAGTGGCATTCCTGCTATGGGTTTCATTTCAACGCTATTGGATCAACTGCTGTATACCAACCCGCCAACTTTTTTGGGCTGGCTGGTATTGTTGATATTGGCAGGTCTGCTCGTTTTTGGCCTTTATCGTTGGCGGACATATCAACCAGCCTGGAAAAGCAAATTCTGGCTGCTACTGTTGTTGTTTGCTATTCTGACACCACTGTCGGCCCTCTTTCTGGGGATGAGATTCCCCTCCGGATCCAGTTTGCCCACGCCGGGGGTCCCGGCCGAACCGCCTGCGCCGGTCTTCATGTTCTTCTCTGCCATCCCATGGACTCTGGCAGGCGGCCTGCTTGGCCCCTTCCCGGCAGCCATTCTGGGATTTGTTTCCGGCTTGATACGAGGTTTTTGGAGCACACATAATCTGTTTACCGGCCTGCAAACCTCGCTGCTGGCTCTCTTGTTCAGCGCGCTGGTTCGGCAACGCTATCGCACACTCACTTTCCGCCTGATGCGCCAGCCGATTGTTGCAGTAATGTGCTTGCTGCCAGTGTACGTCATCCTTTATGTCACAGGGATTTTATTCACCGACATTGGTCAGTCCAATGTAACAGCACAACTGGATTATGCCTTGAGCAATGTGGGAAATGCCGCCCTGGCAGCAGGCTTGGAATTGCTGCTCGCCGGTTTGGTAGCACAGTTCTCCGCTTTGCTCTCCCCATCAGCGTGGGGACATGAACAACCCCTCCAGCCTTCTCCTGCTGAACGCAGTTTGCAAACCCGATTCCTGCTTGGCACCGGCACGTTTATTTCGCTCTTGCTGTTGACTTTACTGATTGGCGACTGGGTTGTGGCTGGCAATGCCGCCCGCCGCATGCTGCGCGACAGACTGGCCAGTACAGCCGAAATGGCTGCCCAAAGTGTCCCTTTCTTCCTCGAGACCGGTCAGAATTTGAGTGCTCAAATCGCCGCCGACTCACGCTTGCGTTCGGCTCAAGACCCAGAATTATCTTCCATTCTGGCACAGCGGATGCAGGCAGTTCCATACTTTAACGAAATTTTTTTGCTCAATGTGAACGGCAATATTCTGGGCGCCTACCCCCTCTCGGCACGTCAGAATTTCCGCCTGGAGCAGGAAGAAAAACTTGGTTTGTACCTTGCCTCCAGCGGCGTTCTGGCACAGACTTACTCCATTCCACCCGCAAACCCCAACGACTCGGCACGTGTCACATTCCTGACCGCCATTGTCGAGAGCAGCGGAGAGATAAACCTCATCTTGCTCTGCCGGACCGATCTCAAGACCAACCCGCTCACCCAGCCGCTTCTCCAAAGCCTGAGCAATATGTCTGACCTGGATGGCACCGGCATTTTGCTGGATGAGAATGGACGCATTCTTTATCACCCAAATTCTGCCTTGATTATGAGCAACTACACCGGTCAACGTTACACCGAGCCGACATTTTACGACAATGCTGCCCCCGATGGTACGCGCGAACTGGCATACTACCAGCCGGTGAATGGGCGTCCCTGGGCCATCGCCTTGACAGTTCCTGCCCGGCAGGTTCAGCAATTGGCGTTGAACATTGCTGCGCCGCTTTCGCTCATGATTCTGATATTGGCATTGGTGGCGATGATTTCGCTGCGAATTGGTCTAGGCGTCATCACCGGTTCACTTCAAAATCTGGCCAACGAGGCGATGCGCATTTCGCAGGGGCAGTTAGATTACCCAATTCAGGGACTTGGCGGCGTGGATGAGGTCGGGCAACTGCGCCGGGCATTCGAGCAAATGCGTATCGGTCTCAAAGACCGCATGGAAGAACTGAATCGGCTCTTACTGGTCAGCATGGGCACAGCCAGTACCCTGCAAATTGAAAACTCGGTCAAGCCCGTGCTGGAAGCCGTCTTGGCAACAGGCGCCAGTTCGGCGCGGGTGGTGCTCTCTCCAGATGTAGTTCCCGAAGGGCAAAGTGAAACGCCTTCCCGCTTTGCACAAGGTCAGCAGGCAAACGCGTATGCGCATTTGGATGACCAGATTATGAGTCAAGCAGAACGTCAGGAGATTCTCATCCTAACAAACTTGGGACGCGCCCGCGGACTGAACCTTGACCCGTCCTTGCCGCGGCCAGGGGCCTTAATGGCGGTTGCCCTGCGTCACGAAAACCGCTTCTTGGGCGTGCTTTGGGCCGGTTACGAACAGCCGCGTCTATTTTCTGATGCAGATGCTCGCTTCATGACCACGCTGGCGAACCAGATGGCCCTGGCGGCCTCCAACGCCTATCTCTTCATGAGTGTCGAGGTGGGCCGTCAACAACTGGAGGCCATTCTTGCATCCACACCTGATCCGGTACTGGTGACCGATCACCGCAACCGTCTTGTCCTGGCCAACCCGGCGGCTCAGCAGATTTTTGGTGCACCTGTTGTCAGCGGCGCTGGCCGCTCGATTCAGCGGCTGATTGATCAGAAACCGCTTTTGGAACTGCTTCAGGCTTCCTCCAGCAACAAGCAGTCTGCAGAGGTTGTCATGCCTGGCGGGCAAACTTACCTGGCTACGGCTTCTACGGTCATGGCAGAAGGCCGGCCGGTCGGACGAGTTTGCATCCTGCGGGATGTTACACATTTTAAAGAACTGGACACCCTCAAATCAGAATTTGTGGCTACTGTCAGCCATGATCTGCGCTCACCGCTTACATTGATGCGCGGGTATGCCACCATGCTTGAAATGGTAGGCGAATTAAACGAACAACAACAAGGTTATGTCCGCAAAATCATCGCCGGTGTTGAAAATATGTCCCGCCTGGTCAACAACCTGCTTGATCTGGGCCGAATCGATCTCGGCGTTGGTTTACAAGTGGAAACCTTCCCCCTGCTCGATATCCTCAACCGTGTTGTAGACCCTCTCCAGGCACAAGCCTCTCAAAAAGAAATTACCCTGACCTCAGAAGCCGCTCCAGACTTACCTATCTTAATTGAAGCCGATCAAGCATTGCTCTATCAAGCGGTTTACAACCTGGTTGAAAACGCGATAAAATACACCCCTCCGGGCGGCAAGGTACAGGTGCGTCTGAGCGGCACCAAAGATAATGTCCTTTTTGCCGTTCAGGATAACGGTATTGGGATTGATCCGGAGGATATTCCTCGTCTGTTCGAAAAATTCTATCGCGGCCGTCAGCGCGAAGCCCGAGCCCAACATGGCACCGGCCTGGGATTGGCCATTGTCCGTTCGATTGCTGAACGCCATGGCGGGCGAGTGTGGATCGAGAGTCAACTGGGAAAAGGAAGTACTTTTTACCTGCAAATCCCTGTGCGGCAGTCCTGAATGAGAGCAGCCCTAGGGGCAATTGACGCATAAGCCTAGCCATGCTATTATCAAACCCCCAGTTATGCGTGGCACTTCTGTACATTAAAAAAAAGGTTTTTTCAAATCTTTTGAAGGACAGGCAACACACCAATATCATCCAGGGCAGCAACAGTTGAGCAGATTTCTACGCTGCCCAATTTCTCACTGACAAACGTTTTTTTGCTTTGCCCGTTATTTCAAACAGACTGACAAATTTTATTTTTCTAAGGAGTTATCCATGAGTTTCGAATTCATTTTACGCATCATTGGCATGATTGTTTTTTCTGTCTTGGGCGGCTACGTGGGGGATGTACTGACCGGGATAAACTCGCAACAGCGCGAATTCAACATTGTGTTGGTTGCAATGGTTGGCGCGCTATTCGGATTGATCCTCACCCCCTATTTCACCACCCGCCCGGTGCGGGCTCTGCGTTCCATGCTGGGACGCGTAGCAGCCGAGACACTCTTTGCAGGCATGATCGGTTTAATCGTGGGCATGCTGATTGCTGCCTTGCTTTCCTTTCCACTTTCCCTTCTGCCCGACCCCTTTGGCCAGATTCTACCCTTCATCGGCGTGCTACTCTTTAGTTATTTTGGAATCTCACTTTTCGTCATGCGCCAGGGCGACATCATGGGTATGCTCAGCACCCTGTCGGGCCGCAGCGAGGGCGGCTCCTCTGCCTCCTGGACCAACCTGAATCGTACCATCTTACTTGACACCAGCGTCATCATTGATGGACGCGTAGCCGATATTGCCCGCACCGGCTTCCTGCCCGGCACCTTGCTCATCCCGCGCTTTGTACTCAACGAGTTGCAATACATTGCAGATTCGCCCGACAGTCTGCGGCGTCAGCGCGGCCGGCGGGGCATGGAAGTCCTGGCCGACTTGCAAAAACAACCCAATATCATGGTACGCGTCAGTGACATTGATGTAGAGGGCGTCCGCGAAGTAGATAGCAAGTTGGTCGTCCTGGCACGCCAAATGCGCTGCCCCATTCTGACCAACGATTACAACCTTAACCGTGTTGCTGAATTGCAAGGCGTCACCATCCTCAACATCAACGAACTTGCCAATGCTGTCAAATCGGTTGTCCTTCCCGGCGAGATTCTACGCGTCAACATCATCCAAGAGGGCAAGGAACATGGCCAGGGCGTTGGCTACATGGACGATGGCACAATGGTCGTCATCGAAAATGGGCGCGAATATATCGGCGAATACATTGAGGCCACCGTTAGTAAAATCTTGCAAACGGCTGCAGGGCGTATGATTTTTGCTCGAGTCGAAGAGGATGCACAGGAAAAGAGAAAGTAGAAAGAGGTCACCTATGCTGCGTATTTACAATACCCTTACCCGCCAGAAAGAAGAATTCCAAACCCTTGAGCCGGGAAAAGTACGCATGTATGTTTGCGGCGTCACCGTCTACTCTGATGCCCATGTCGGCCATGCCATGTCGGCATTGGTGTTTGACATCATACGTCGTTACCTGATTTATCGCGGTTATGAAGTCCGCTTTGTCATGAACTTCACCGATGTAGATGACAAAATTATCGCCCGCGCCAACCAAATGGGAGAAGACCCCTATCGGCTGGCCCAGCGTTACATTGACGGATACACCCGCAACCTGAAAGCCCTCAATATCCTGCCGGCTACCGCCAATCCCCGTGCCACGCAAACAATGGACAAAATTATCAAAATGGTACAGGGCCTCGTTGAAAAAGGTTACGCCTATGCTCCTGGCAACGGTGATGTCTATTTTCGCGTGACCCGCTTTTCGGAATACGGGAAACTTTCTGGCCGCCGACTCGACGAAATGCAAGCCGGTGCACGCATCGAGATTGGCGAACAAAAAGAGCACCCCATGGACTTTGCCCTCTGGAAAGCAGCCAAGCCCGGTGAGCCTGCCTGGGATTCCCCCTGGGGTAAAGGCCGCCCAGGATGGCACATTGAATGCTCTGCCATGAACCTGGCCGAATTGGGAGAACAAATTGACATCCACGGCGGCGGCAACGACCTCATCTTTCCACACCATGAAAATGAAATCGCCCAGTCTGAAGCCTATACCGGCAAACCGTTTGCCCGCTATTGGATGCATAACGGCATGCTACAACTTGGCGGCGAAAAAATGTCCAAAAGCCTGGGCAACCTCATCACCATTGACGAATTCCTGACCCAGCATGACCCGGATACCATGCGCATGCTGGTATTGAGTGGAAATTATCGTGCCCCGCTGGCATTTACAGACGAAGCCCTCGCCTCAGCCGAAAGAGCACTGGAACGGCTCAAATCTGGACTTTGGCCTGCCAGCCCCTCCGCTGGTGGACTCTCGCCCGAGGCAGCCTCGGCCCTCCTCGCCCAGGCTGAAACGGTCCGCCAGACCTTTATCAACGCGATGGATGACGACTTCAACACAGCCGGCGCCTTAGCCGCCATTTTTGAACTGGTCAAAGCCATCAACACTGCCCGCGATCAAGATGCCACCGATACTCAACTTCAACCGGCTCAGGCTGTCTTGCGCGAACTGACCAATGTCCTGGGCCTGCGTTTAGCAGAAAAAACCGAGTCCGGCGATGCCGAAAAATTCATTGAATTGCTGATTGAAGTGCGCAGCGAGATTCGCAAACAGAAACTTTGGGCACTCTCCGACCTGATTCGCGACCGCCTGAAAGAACTGGGAGTGACACTCGAAGACAGCAAAGACGGCACACGCTGGCGGTGGGCATAGAGAGGAACTATCCTGCCTGCAATGCATGTTTAAGCAGGCAGGATAGTTTTTAAAAGGGGCAATACCAGAGCACTAAAGGCCGATTTCTCTCGATTTTTGCTACATCGGTCAGATCTGCAAGTGAAGGAAAATGCAGATTGAGAACTTCCAATTGTCCCCCGCTAAAGTGTTGGTGGAAGGAACCTGCCACGAATGGCACAAATTCCAGAAAGGTAAAAAGCAAAATTCGTGATATTTGTGGAATTCGTGGCTTTTCTTCGACATGGGGCTTCGCTAAAAGTTCGACAGGGAGACCATCGAATTTCTGGCATTTCTCTCAAGACCATATCCTGCAACTCCCCAAAATGGTAAAATCACAGCGTGTTCACCCTTGAGCAAAAACTCCGCAAACATCTCAAGTACAATATTGCCGTCAATATTTTGGATGGCGCCTTTTTTGGCCTGGGTTGGGGATTTAGCAGTTTTAGCACCATCATCCCACTTTTTGTCAGCCAGTTGACACAATCTGCTGTCCTGATCGGCCTCATTCCGGCTATTCACGGCGTTGGCTGGCAATTGCCACAACTCTTCATGGCCAACGCGGTTGCACGCCAGCGCCGCTACAAACCAATGGTCATGTGGATCACCATTCACGAACGCCTTCCCTACTTAGGATTGGCGCTAGTAGCCTGGTTCCTGCCATCCTTCAGCCCCCAACTCACCTTAACTCTAACCTTCCTTCTGCTCATCTGGCAAGGCCTGGGCAGCGGCTTTACTGCCAACGCCTGGCAGAGCCTGATTGCCAAAATCATCCCCTCCGACTGGCGCGGCACCTTTATCGGCCTGCAATCGGCGGTAGCCAATACACTCATCAGTTTGGCAGCCGTGCGTGCAGGCTACCTGCTAAATCGGCTAGATTCCCCACTCGATTTTTCCCTGTGTTTCATTATTACATTTATCGCCATGTCCATTTCCATGCTCTTCCTGGGCTTAACGCGCGAACCAGAGGATAACGAAAAACAAATCCCACAACAACAAGCGTCTTTCTGGCATAATGGCCTGGAACTGCTGCGCCGAGATCGAAATTTTCTGGCTTTTCTGATTTTACGCCTGCTGTGGCAGTTTGCAATGATGGGCTTTGCCTTTTATATCGTCTATGGCTTACGCACGTTTGGCATGAACGAAATTACTGCCGGCTGGCTGACAGCCACCCTGACCGGCACCCAAATCGTTGCCAACCTGTTCATGGGCTGGCTAGGTGACCGCATTGGCCATCGCACCATGCTGATTGTTGGAGCACTGTCCACCGCCCTCAGTTCATTCCTGGCCTGGCAGGCCCAAAACATTGCCTGGCTGTATCCGGTCTTTATCCTCAACGGCTTGGCCAACGTTTCTTATTGGACCATTGGCATGGCTTTTACTGTGGCTTTCGGTGCCGAAGAAGAACGCCCCACCTATATTGGACTCTCAAACACCCTGGTGGCGCCATTTGCTATCATAGCCCCCTTAATTGGCGGCTGGATTGCGGATTCCGTTAGTTACCAGGCCACCTTCTTGACATCTGCTCTGATTGGCCTGATGGTTACTGCTTTGCTTCTGCTATTTGTCCGCGATCCTCAGTCAACAACGGCTTGATCGGTCACGACAATTTCTATGCACAATGACATATTGTTTGACTGACTTGTATAACTGTTCATGGTGAATACCAGGACTTAAACTCTTGTGAAAACGTTCACAAAAATCGGCTTTACTTCTGCGCGGAAGGATTTTTAGTTATGGAAGAAGACCCAAGAATTTTGGAACTGCGTGCCATGCGTGCCAAAGCACTCCAGGCCGGTGGACAGGAACGCATTGACCGTCAGCATGCCAAAGGCAAATACACAGCCCGTGAACGCGTTCAAATGCTGCTCGACCCGGGTACATTCAATGAATTGGAGCCTTACATTACACACCAGGGGGATGAGATGAATCTGGCAGCAGAACGCTACCTGGGAGACGGGGTCATTACCGGCTATGGCCAGATTGACGGCCGCACTGTGTATGTTTATGCCCAAGATTTCACCATCTACGGCGGTGCATTAGGGGAAATGCACGCCCAAAAAATCTGCCGGGTGATGGACCTGGCCGTTCGTAACGGTGTCCCGATTATCGGTCTGATTGACTCGGGCGGTGCCCGCATCCAAGAGGGAGTTCGCTCGTTAGGCGGCTACGCTGAGATCTTCCGCCGCAATGCACAGTATTCCGGGGTCATCCCGCAAATCAGCGTCATGCTCGGTCCCTGTGCCGGCGGAGCGGCCTACTCCCCAGCCCTGACGGATGTCATCATCATGGTCAGAAAGCAATCCTTCATGTTCCTGACCGGCCCAGATGTCATCAAGGCAGTTACCGGAGAGGTGATTGACTCAGAAGGCTTGGGCGGCGCAGATATTCACATGGCGGTTAGCGGCACGGCGCATCTGGCAGTGGACAATGAAAATGAAGCACTGGCAATGTGCCGCAAGGTTCTCGCTTTTATGCCATCAAATAATGTGGAGAATCCACCCTTTGTTGCCACAAATGATGACCCCTTGCGCATGGACGAGAATCTCAATCATGTCGTCCCGCTTGACCCCAAAGAACCTTACAACATGTTAGACGTTATCCGCCCCATCGTGGACCACCGCTCCTTCCTGGAGTTACAGCGCGATTGGGCCAGAAACGCCATTGTTGGCTTTGCCCGCATTGGCGGACACAGCGTAGGCATTGTTGCCCAACAACCTATGGTGATGGCCGGTGTAATTGACATTGATGCATCCGACAAAATCACCCGCTTTGTACGCATGTGCGATTGTTTCAATATCCCCCTGGTCACCTTTGTCGATTCGCCTGGCTTCCTGCCTGGGGTCTCCCAGGAACACGGAGGCATCATCCGTCATGGTGCCAAAATCCTCTACGCCTATTCAGAAGCCACCGTGCCCAAAATCAGTGTGATTACCCGTAAGGCTTACGGCGGTGCATATGTGGTCATGTCCAGCAAATATCTTGGCACCGATATCAACCTGGCCTGGCCAAGTGCTGAAATTGCTGTTTTGGGTGCCGAAGGCGCGGTTAACATCCTGTTTAAAAAGCAGATTGAATCTGCGCCCGACCCGGCAGCAGAGCATAAACGCCTTGCTAGTGAATATCGTGAAAAGTTCAATAACCCTTATTATGCTGCCAGCGCCGGTTACATTGATGACATTATTGAGCCACGCGAGACGCGCGCCAAAATCATTGCTGCTTTAGGTGCACTACGCGACAAATATGCGCCTGCCCCGCCGCGCAAACACGGCAATATCCCGGTGTAGCCTATGACACAAAATTTAATTCAATCCCTGTGGATCACCTTGCTTGGCATGGGCCTGGTCTTTTTAGCCATCGTTTTGCTTTGGGGACTGATGGCTCTTATGACGGCCATTCGCCTGAAGCGCAAAACAACTTCTGAAGAACACGCCGAAGATATCGAGATTGAAAAGGAACGTAAGGCGGCAGCAATTGCTGTATCGGCAGCGCTCGCCCTGATGCAACAAGCCGAAGCGCATGTCAGCATTTTTCCTCTGCCGCCAACGGCTGTGGTCAGCGCCTGGCAGTTGAGCCGGCGGACGGACAATTTGAACAAACAAGGGATTGTACGACGATGAAGATCAAAGTTAAAGTGGATGATTCTGTCTATCAGGTCGAGATTGAGAATCTGAATGCGCGTCCAATCATTGCCCGTATCGGTGAGCAGACCTTTGAAATCTGGCCTGAAATGGAAGCCAGTGCGGCTCTCGCGCAGCCCGCGCTGGTTGAGGCCTCTCCCAAACCGACCACCGGCCTGCCGTCCGACCGGCCCACAAACGAACGCAGCGTACCTGCCCCCCTGCCTGGGACAGTGACCGAGATCATGGTCAGTCCCGGCTCTCAGGTTCAGGTAGGTGAGCCGTTATTGGTGATTGAAGCAATGAAAATGAAAAACACCATCCGCGCTGCCAGTGCCGGGACAATCAAGGAAATCCATGTGGTTGTTGGCCAGTCAGTCCAGCATAAGCAGTTATTACTGGAGTTTGAAGCATGAATCTGGTCACGCTGCTACTTGGCGTTTTCGGTGGACTGGAGTTTACCTGGGCCAACCTGGTAATGCTGGGAGTGGGCGGCATTCTGATTTATCTGGCCGTCGCCAAAGAATATGAGCCGGTTTTACTTTTACCCATCGGTTTCGGTTGCGTGCTGGCAAACCTGGGGATGTCCGTTTATAACGAAGAGAGTTTTCTCAAAGTAATCTACGATGCCGGTATCAAAACCGAACTTTTCCCCTTGCTTATTTTTATCGGCGTGGGCGCGATGATTGATTTTCGCCCTCTGCTGGCTCAGCCCAGAATGGTACTACTTGGAGCAGCCGGGCAGTTTGGGATTTTTGGCACGCTTATCCTGGCAACTTTACTGGGTTTCCCTCTCAACGAAGCGGCCTCGATTGGCGTCATTGGTGCCATTGACGGACCAACAGCCATCTTTGTCACCTCAAAATTAGCACCCGAACTACTTGGGCCGATTGCCGTAGCGGCTTACTCCTACATGAGTCTGATACCCATCATCCAACCGCCGGTCATGCGCCTGCTGACCACCCGCAAAGAACGTTTGGTGCGCATGGAATATGCTCCACGTCCCGTTTCGAACCTGGTGGTGATTGCTTTTCCTCTGGTGGTAACGGTGGCGGTTAGTTTGGTGGCGCCCAGCGCAGCCCCCCTGATTGCAGCCCTGATGTTGGGCAATTTGCTCAAGGAATCAGGGGTGGTTGAGCGTCTGAATAAGGCGGCCCAAAATGAAATCATCAACATTGCCACCCTGTTCCTGGGGCTGGCCATTGGCGCAACGATGACCGCCGACAAATTTCTGTATAGCCCAATAGATGGCTTCCAATGGAAGACTTTGATGATTCTTGGCCTTGGTCTGCTGGCTTTTGTGGTAGATACTGTGGCCGGCTTGCTGTTCGGCAAATTGATGATGGTTGTTTCAGGCGGTAAGATTAATCCGCTCATCGGCGCGTGTGGAATCAGCGCCTTCCCCATGGCCGGGCGTCTCTCTGCCAAAATGGCGCAGGAAGAAGACTTTGATAACTTCATCCTGATGCACGCGATGGGTTCCAATACGGCCGGACAATTGGGGTCGGTTATTGCTGGCGGAGTGTTATTGGCGCTGGTAAGCCAAATGATGTAATTTGTGTCCTTTGTTTTATAAAATGCCCATGCCTAAAATGGCAAGTACACTAAAAATTAATAAGACCGCCAACAAGCCCACCATCACATCGCGGCTCTCATGCTGGTCAATCACCTGCAAGTTCGGGAAAATGCCTTGCAGAATCCAGCGCGGGCCGGCAAACCAGGCAAAGACCGCTCCGCCGAACAATCCCCCCAAATGACCCCACAAATCAATGCCAGGGCTCAGGCTGATCACCAAATTGACCAACAAGACACTTCCAAGGCGCTTCAACGCATTGGAAGCATTCGGCAGCAAGGTGCGATTTTGGTACAGGAAAATACCTTGCGCGGCTATCATCCCAAAGATAGAGGTAGAGGCGCCTACTGAAACTCTATTGCTGAGCAGAAACGAAAGGACATTCCCAGAAAAACCGGCCAGCAGGTAGAGGAGCATAAAGCGCTTGTATCCCATAACGCTTTCCAAATCGCTGCCAAGGATAAACAGCGCATACATATTGAAGGCAATATGCATCAATGAGCCATGCACCAGAATCGGTGTAATCAACCGCCAGAATTGGCCGGCACGAATATATTCATTGATTTTGGCAAACAGCACAAGCGGCAGATCAAATTGCAGCACAGGCTGGCTGGCAAGTTGTAATAAGTATATGAAGATGGTAATCCCCGCCAAAATATACGTTAATCTGGGGCGGACAATGGGGGCTGAAACTCTCACCATTTGCCTTTCTGCTGGTGGAGGGGTGGAGTTAAAGGAATCGGGTTGTGTCATGAGATATTATCCAAATCCTGGAGATAGATTTACAAACGGACCCGGCGCGGGTGAACTCGATGATGCTCTGCCTCAATAATCGAGACAACGGTTTGTACCGTCCGGTCAAGGTAGCCATCTTCGTTAACAACAACATAATCGAATTCGCCCACTCGTTTGAGTTCCTGGCGGGCAGTGGCAATACGTAAACTCAGGTCTTCAAGGGACTCCGTTTGGCGCGTCTTAAGCCGGCGGACAAGTTCATCTTCGCTTGCGGTGGTAATAAAAATCAACACAGCCTCTGGTGCCAGTTTGCGGACTGTGGCCGCCCCTTGTACATCCAAACGCATAACAACATCCTTGCCCGAAGCCAACGCCTCGCGCACTTGTTGCTTGGGAATGCCTTTGTAATCATTGTAGACAATTGCATATTCAATCAATTCATCCCGCTCAATCATGTGCGCAAATTCCTCTTTAGAGAGGAAAAAATAATCCACGCCATGAATTTCATGTTCACGCCGGGGGCGGGTTGTAGCCGTAACCACAAAGTGGATGTCTAGCCCGCGTTGCTTGAGGCCTTGCAAGATGCTATCCTTGCCCGCTCCCGAAGGCCCCGAAATGACAATCAATAAAGGTTCAGGGTGATAAATATCGAAGTCTATATTGCTCATGTGAGTATTTTACCTGATAGGTTGAGAAAAAACACTACCGGAATTTCCCACATGGTTTTCTCAAAGTCTAAGCATCGGCCACAGATTACACCGATTACACAGATTGTCGCAGATTGGTTTTCAAAAATCTGTGAAACCTGTGGCTCAAAGTCTGAGCATCGGCCACAGATTACACCGATTACACAGATTGGTTTTCAAAAATCTGTGTAAATCCACGATATCGTGCCCGCAGGGTAAATCTATGGCTAGCAATTGATTTTGAGAAAGCCCTGGAATTTTACAAAAATACCCTTGACAGCCCGGTCATATCCCGTATAATCCACCCAACTTTTCTGAAAGACGTTGAAGAGGACGAGTAAGCCTCATACGACGGCACAGAGAGCAGGCGGCAAGTGGTGAAAGTCCTGCCCGCACGGTGAAGCCGAATGGACCTCGGAGTTGCAGGATGAAAGTCAGATCGGCTGGGGTTGCCAGCCTCATCATCTGGCAAGTAGTCTGAGCCGGCAACTGCAGCCGTTATCCTGCAGAGTCACTAGGAGACGATCGGCCAGGCCGAGAGTTGACTGCTGACTAAATGAGTGAGGCTGGCTTCCCGTTGCATCACAACGGGATTTTTCGTTAAGCAGCCTAATTCGGGTGGCACCACGGACCATGCGTTCGTCCCGTTAGCGGATGAACGCATTTTTGTTTCCCTCCTTACTGCCCCTCTTCCGCCAGGGAGAGGGGCAAAGGGAAAAACAGCAGGTGAATACATATGTCGACAACCTTTATTGTTTATACCCGCCTACCAAATTACTTTGCCTTCTTTCCACCTTGAAGGAGGGCTAAACCCACGCGCTCACTTCCATTCAAATCAAAAATTTTCCAGAAATCAAATTATTAAGGAGATAGACCATGTCCACACAAACTCGCTTTTTATTGAACGAAACCGATTTGCCAAAATTTTGGTATAACGTGATGGCCGACAGCCCCGTGCCACCCCAACCCGTCCTCCATCCGGCTACCAAAGAGCCGGTCACTCCTGATTTCCTCTCAGTATTGTTCCCCATGGAACTCATTTTGCAGGAAATCAGCACCGAGCGTTTCATTGAGATTCCTGAGCCAGTACGCGAAATCTACAAACTTTACCGGCCAACCCCTCTGATTCGGGCGCGGCGCTTAGAGCAATTGCTGGGCACCCCCGCTCACATCTATTTTAAGAATGAATCGGTCTCGCCAGTCGGCAGTCACAAACCCAATACTGCTATCCCACAAGCCTTTTACAATAAGGCCGCCGGGACAAAAGCCATTACCACCGAAACCGGCGCCGGTCAGTGGGGCACTTCACTTGCCATGGCCTGCAATTTCTTTGGCATGGACTTAGAAGTTTATATGGTGAAGATCTCCTATCAACAGAAACCGTACCGCCGCATTTTCATGGAAACTTACGGCGCACAAGTTTTTGCCAGTCCTACCGACCGCACAGAGTACGGACGTTCCCTGTTGGCTCAAGACCCTAACAACAATGGCTCGCTAGGTATTGCAATCTCTGAAGCCGTTGAAGTTGCTGCCAAATCCGGCGGAACAAAGAAATACAGCCTTGGCTCGGTTTTGAATCACGTTTTGTTGCACCAGACGGTCATTGGCGAAGAGGCGCTTAAGCAAATGGACCTTGCTGGAGAATATCCGGATGTCGTTATCGGCTGTGTAGGCGGCGGCTCAAACTTCGGCGGGATTGCCTATCCTTTCCTGCGCGAGAATCTCAAAAACGGCCGCCGCACCCGCTTAGTAGCCGTCGAGCCAACCGCCACACCATCCCTGACCAAGGGCGTTTATACATTTGACTACGGCGATACGGCTCAAATGGCCCCCATCGTCAAAATGTATACGCTGGGGCACACGTTCATGCCGGCTGGCATTCACGCAGGCGGCTTACGTTACCACGGGATGGCCCCTTCGCTCTCGGCATTTTATGACGCTGGCCTGATTGAAGCAGTGGCTGTACCCCAAACAGGAACTTTCGATGCAGCCGTTATGTTTGCCCGTACCGAAGGCATCATCCCGGCTCCTGAATCGGCCCATGCAATCCGCGCTGCAATTGATGAGGCGCTTGACGCCAAAGCCAAAGGCGAGAAACGGGTGATTCTGTTCAACCTCTCTGGCCATGGACACTTCGACATGACCGCTTACCAGTCCTACCTGAGCGGCGACCTGGTAGATTACGAATATCCAACCGAAGCAGTATCAGAGGCCATGAAACATCTCCCCAAAGTTGAATTGGCAACTGCTTAAAACGACACATAAGCCCCCAATCGAAAGGTTGGGGGCTTATATCGTTATCAGTGAAACCTTTGGATTTTTCTTGTCGCCGTCTGAAAACTTTGGAATGGGGGAATCAATCCTTTTGAGCACATTGATTTTTTACCCCCAGGGGTCTATAATGTGACCAGATCAACGTGGCAAACCCCATCATGGTCAGTTCTGCCACTTTTTTTCTAATGTTACCAGGTACGCACAATTTCACAGATTAGCACAGGTTTGTGGGTCATGTCAGGGACAGGGCGAGTAAGAATATGCCAATACACAGGTTAAATACCAAAGAAGATCTCTTCCGCACCATTGCTGAATGCTCAACCTTTGGAATTTACATCCTTGAAAATGGGATCATCAAATACGCCAATCGCACTTTAGGTCAAATATTGGGGATTTCAGAAGAAGATTTGCTCGGGGCTGATTTCTTTTCCTTTGTTCACCCAGAGGACCAACAGCAAGTACGTCAAAACATGTCCCAATGCTTAAACAACGGAGCCCCTACCGGTCCCTATACCTTTCGCTGCCGCTGTGTGAACGGAGATGCCGTCTATGTTGAGGCATCAGATAGAGCAATGGAGTGGGAGAATGGACGGGTTCTTGTTGGCAATCTAACCGACATTACCTCGCGCAAACGCCTCGAAGCAGATTTGGAAAGAGAACGCGAAATCTTCAACCTCTTCATGGAATACAGCCCGATCTACGTTTTTATCAAGAATCAAGACATCCGGACGGTCCGTCTGAGCAAAAATTACGAAACCATGCTTGGGAAACCCCTGGCCGATTTGCTCGACAAAAGCATGGCCGAACTCTTCCCACCAGATTTGGCTCAGAGCATGGAGGCTGATGACCGTCGTATTCTGGAAGAGGGCAAACCACTTAAAGTTGTTGAAGCCTTTAACGGCCGCGTATACGAGACAATGAAATTCCCCATTCTACGGCTTGGCCAGCCCGCTTACCTGACAGGCTTCACCATAGACATCACAGAACGTTATCTTGCAGAAAAGGCCCTCCAAAAAGCACACAGGGAACTCAAAGCCCGCTTCCAGCAAATCAAACAATTGCAGGAACAATTGCTTGAACAGTTAATTCGAGACCCACTGACCGGATTGTTCAACCGCCGCTACCTACAGGAGACTCTTGACCGGGAATTTGCTCGCGCCAGCCGCGAGAAGAAACCGGTCAGTTTAATCATGATGGACATTGACCATTTCAAACGCATCAACGACTCATATGGTCATCGTGCCGGGGACAAAGTGCTCATAGAACTGGGGCAACTCTTGGCAAGCAGCATTCGCTCCGAAGATATTCCCTGTCGCTACGGCGGTGAAGAGTTTGTCATCGTCCTGCCTGGAACACCCTTGGAAATCGCCGGGGAACGCGCGGAGCAGATACGCTCGAAGATCAACAATACGCGTGTATCTTACCGCAACCAACCCATCCAAATTACCATGTCACTGGGAGTGGCTGCTTACCCCATCCATGGCAACAACAGCGACGCCGTTCTCATTCGCGCTGACCGCGCCCTCTACCATGCCAAACAAAACGGCCGCAACCGCGTTGTGGTCTATCGCAGTACGGCTGTCATGCCGCCCCCTGCTTGATTGAACCTATTGCAAAGTAATCGGCTCGATGCGCCAGTGCTCGCCGCCCAGCAAACGTTTCAGGCGCTCTAGCAAATCCGGGCAAATGTGCGTGGTATCGTTTGGAAAATCAATCAGGTGACCACGCCCGTTCTCAAAGATTTGCATTTCGAAGCGATCGCGTCCAGGGTATGAAATGAGAATCCCAATCAAAGATTTGATTCGCCGCCGGTCACGCTCTGGATCACCGTTAGGACGCAAAATAAGCGTCAACAGACGCGGCGGTTGACCATCTTCCAAAATTTCTGGAGAAAGAGGCGGCAGGATGGGCAACGGCAGGCCCTGTCTTGGAGATTCGGATTCAACAGGCCGCGCCTTCTCCTCCAGCGGTTCCTCTTTCAGACCCTGAGCCGGCGCGGCCGACCCAGGCAGAACCTCCCCAAGAGATTCCCACGTTTCCCAGCCCGGTGGAAAGGCTTCTGGCGGAGGTGGGCCATCTTCATCATTCCAGTCTAAGGGCGGCTCAGCCCCCATCACATCAGCAGGTGTAGAGATGATTGCTCGTGTTTTTGGGGCCGGCAGAAAATCTGCCGGGCGTTCTCGTATTGTCTTTGGCACAGGACGAGCGTTTCCCATCTCAGCAGCCTCAACCAGATTCATTTCGGTTTTAACAGCATCCACCAAGATCTTGGGAGGGCTGCTATTGGCATCTACCCGGCCTTCAGCCAAAACCACCTTGTTGACTTCCAGCAATGCCGCGCACGTCTGCCAGACTTTGGGGAAGAGTACCAGTTCAATATTGCCCTGAATATCTTCAAGGGTTACAAAACCCATCTGGGAGCCTTTCTTCGTCTGGTAAGGGCGCACATTGGTCACCATCCCGGCCACACGCACGCGTTCATCATGCTGGACTTCGCTCAATTGACCGGAAAAACAGGTGACCAATTTAGCCAGAATGGGTTGGAGAGGAGTAAGGGGGTGATCAGAAAGATAAAGTCCAATCAGTTCGCGCTCCCAATTGAGCATTTCACGTCGGTCTTCTTTGCCAGAGGGCGGCGGCAAGATAAAGTCCTCACTCACAGCCTCAGAGACCCCAAACAGGCTCATTTGACCTGCCTCTGCCGCCCGGAAGTGGGATGCGCTGGCAGCAATGATTCGCTCCAGGTTCTCGAGCAGGCTCAGGCGTGGTCCGAACCGATCAAAAGCGCCAACTTTGATGAGACATTCAAGGGCGCGCTTGCCCACTGACCGCAGGTCCACACGCCGTGTCAGGTCACTCAGGCTGGTAAAGGGACCATCCTTCCGGGCTTCAAGAATCAAGTCAACCGGTCCCTGTCCAACATTTTTGATGGCCCCCAACCCAAAGCGGATCGCAGGGCCTTCAGGCAAGTCTTCAATTGAAAAGTCGTAGATACTGGTGTTGATGTCGGGCGGCAGCACCTGAATGCCAAGGCTGCGCGCTTCGGTGACATACAGGGCTACTTTTTCGGTCACATTCTTCCAGACCGATAAGAGGGCAGCCATATATTCGGCGGGATAATGGACCTTGAGGTAAGCGGTCTGAACAGCAATGACGCCATAATCAGCAGCGTGCGATTTGTTAAAGCCGTAGCGGGCAAATTCTTCCCAGTCGGTATAAATGGCCTCAGCGGTTTCGCGAGGGATGCCTTTTTCGATGGCGCCGTTGATAAACTTAACCTTGTGTTTCTCGATATCTTCTTTCTTCTTTTTTGAAATGGCTTTGCGTAGTTCGTCGGCTTCGGATGGTGTGTAGTTGGCCAATTCCACGGCAGCACGCATCAACTGTTCCTGATAGACGGGTATGCCGTAGGTCGATTCATAAATAGGACGCAGGGCTTCGTGGCGGTAAGTGGGCTTTTCTTCACCATGCATGCGCTTGATGTAGGACGGGATGAAGGCCATCGGGCCAGGACGGTAGAGGGCTACCATCGCAATGACGTGCTCAAGTGTGGTTGGTTTCATCTCCACCAGGTAGCGAGTCATGCCGGTGCCTTCCAATTGGAACACGCCTGCGGTCTGTCCGCTGCCCATCAATTCAAAAGCCTTGGGATCGTCAAGGGGGATATTGCCCAGGGTATATTTTTTGCCGTGCCGTTTTTCAATCAATTCACAAGCCCGTGCCATCACGGTAAGGGTGGAAAGGCCGAGGAAATCCACTTTGAGCATCCCCAAAGAATCAAGGATGCCCATCTCGAACTGGGTCACAGATTTGATGGGGGTATCTTCAGAGCCAGAAGGGGGGCGGTTTAAAGGAAGGTATTCAATCAGCGGCGCATCAGCAATTACCACGCCGGCAGCATGAGTCCCTGCGCTGCGTACAACACCTTCCATCAGGCTGGCAGTGTCAATCAATTCCTTAATGTGTGGAGCCGAGTTGTAGATGGCTTTAAATTCCGGGTTCTGTTCCAGCGTTTCCTTAATGGTGACGTTTTTCCCCGGCACATTGGGAATGAGTTTGGTGATACGGTCCACTTCGTTAAGTGGAATGTCCATCACACGTCCAACATCGCGAATGGCCGCACGTGCGCCTAAAGTGCCAAAGGTGATGATTTGGGCAACTTTGTCAGCGCCATATTTCTGAGCCGCATATTCCAACATCTCGGCGCGGCGATCGTCGCGAAAGTCTAAGTCAATATCTGGCATGGAAATGCGGCCCGGGTTGAGAAACCGTTCAAAGATGAGGCCGTGCTCAATGGGATCTACCAGGGTGATGTCAAGCGTATAGGCAATGATCGAACCGGCTGCTGAGCCGCGTGCGTTATACCAGATGCCCTGTTCACGCGCATGACGGCACAGATCCCAAACGATAAGAAAATAGGCATCAAAGCCCATTTTATGTACAACATCAAGTTCATAGTTCAGGCGCTGCCAAACAAGCGGGTCATCTGCGCGTGCGCCATAGCGTCTTCGGCATCCATCCTCACACAGGGCACGCAGAAAGGTTTCAGGGGTGTGTCCTTCGGGGACGGGAAATTCCGGCAAGTGATATCCCTTAAAGGAGAGATCCACTTTGCAACGCTCAGCAATCATGAGTGTATTGCTCAACGCTTCCGGGACTTCTTTGAAGATTTCTACCATTTCCTGTGGCGTGCGCAGGTAATAGGACGGGTCGGTCATGCGGAATCGGTTTGGATCCGAAAGGACACTACCGGTCTGGATAGCCAGCAAGATATCTTGCAAGCGAGCATCTTCTGGATTGATGTAATGTACGTCGTTGGTGGCAACATAGCGCATTGAATAGCGGGCACCCAATTCCAGCAGACGACGGTTCAAGTCAATAATTTCTTTGACGTTGTGCTGTTGGAGTTCAACAAAGAAGCGGTCGCGGCCGAAAACATCGTAATACCAGTTCATGCGGCGCACGGCCTCTTGAGGATTGTCTTCCAGCAAAGCACGCGGGATTTCAGCCGACATACAGCCGGTAGTACAAATCAGACCTTCAGAATGCGCGGCCAGAAATTCGCGGTCAATACGCGGGTAGTAATAAAAACCATCCAATTGAGCCGCACTGGCGATTTTGAGCAGATTGCGGTAACCGGTTTCATTTTCAGCCAGGAGAAGCGTGTGGTAAGATTTTTTGTCAAGTTTGGGATCACGGTCATGCATGCCGCGCGCGGCCATATAGGTTTCTAAACCAATAATTGGCTTGATGCCTTCGTTCTGAGCGGCCTGGAAGAATTCAACAACGCCGTACATGCTTCCGTGATCGGTAATTGCCAGAGCAGGCATGCCCATCTCTTTGGCGCGTTTGACCAGCCTCTTGATATTTGAGAAGCCATCGAGCAAAGAGTATTCGGTATGTACATGGAGGTGGACAAAAGAAGCACTCATGGGTCTGATTTGATTATAGCATGGACGTTCTAGGACAAAGCAGGCTGTTATCTTAAAAAAATTCGGCTATGCGCTACATAGGGTATGGTATAATTCAAATATATCGGGCAAGCCCGTCTCGTCTTGGGGATGACAGGCTTCGACGGAGGAGGCTGGTCCCGGATTGCGAGCCGAGAGGCGCCGACCTCGTAAACTCAGCGCAAAAAAATAAGTGCCAACCGCACTTCCTATGCCGCTATGCCCCTCGCTGCGTAAGCAGTAGAGGCAAAACCGGCCGGTTTCTCTAAGAGACCGCGTCCACCTGCCCCGCTCGCCGCCCGGAGGCAGATGTGGGCGTCAGAAAGACGGCGTGCCGCATGGTGAGGCTGCTAACCATGCGAAAGAGGGCTTTCGGGTCCAAGCGGCTGGCCGCAGGCCTTTCTGGCCGGACGAGAAGTCTGCGGTGAGAGATTTCGACCGGCTACGCTCGTAGATATCCGAGGGTCGAATCTTTCGGACGCGGGTTCGATTCCCGCCATCTCCACACTTAAATCAAAAACCAAGTTGTAGAGGCAGCCCTGCAAATAGGTAGGGCTTTTTTTTGCCTCACGGGGAATCGACGATAGATTTTATGTTTTTTAGCGCGGTTTTTCCACTTTTAGAGACTCTATCCCATCATTGAGAGGAAAACCAGAAGAATGTTGACAGGTGTAGCGTATCTTCTTATTGCCCTGGCAGCAATGGCAGCCGGAGCAATCAATGCACTTGCAGGCGGCGGGACGCTCATTACGTTCCCCATGCTCACGGCTGTTGGCGTCCCCGCCGTAGCAGCCAATGTGACCAATACGGTAGCACTTTGCCCCGGTTATCTCGGCGGCATTCTGGGACAGGCCAAAGACTTGGCCGGACAACAGAAACGTCTGTGGTTGGTAGTGCCAGCCGGAGCCATTGGGGGGATTGTTGGCGGCGTTCTGCTCTTACAAACCGGCGAAAGGCTGTTCCGAGAACTGGTGCCGTATTTGATTTTGCTGGCATCGGCTCTATTAGCCATACAAGATCCGGTGCGCAAGTGGCTGATGCGCCGCCTGGAACAAGAAGGGACACGACCAATTTCTCAGCATTGGACAGTCAGCCTGCCGGTAGGGTTGGCCGCCATTTACGGCGGTTACTTTGGGGCCGGCTTGAGCGTGATCGTGTTGGCTGTGTTGGGGTTGACTCTGGAAGATACATTGACGCGGTTGAATGCACTCAAACAAGCCGTTTCGTTCAGCGTCAATGTGGCGGCCGCAATTTTCTTTCTGTTTTCAGGGCAAGTGGTGTGGCTGGCGGCGCTGGTAATGGCCGCCGGCGCATTGATTGGCGGCGCATTGGGAGGCAAACTAGCCGGTCATGTCAAACCGGCAACGCTGCGCTGGATTGTGGTTACGATTGGCGTAACGGTGGCAATTATTTATCTCATACGCTAGGCTTGCCTGTCAGCCAATAGCACTCGACTCAGTTCGGCTGTGCTAGGTAAAACCAGATCGGCCTGATCGCTCAACTCACATTCTTCCCCAAAACCGCACAAGACGCCTACCGTCTGGGCTCCGGCGCTCTTTCCGGCGCGGATGTCCACCAGGGTATCTCCAATCATTAAGCAGGCCGAGGGGTCCACATTCATGGCTTGAGCGGCATAATAGATTGGATCTGGATAGGGCTTGGTGTGTTCGGCTGTCAGGGCGGTGACAACAACCTCAAAAAACGGTAGCAGGTCAAATTGTTCAAGAAAGAGTCGGGTGCTCTTCTCGTCACGCGCGCTGACGATAGACATCGGGTAATGTCCCTTTAGTTCGGTCAGCATCTCGCGGACGCCAGGGATGATAAGGAATTTTTTCTGGTAGCGGGGGCGGCGGCGGGTAAACCATTCGGCCAGCGCCAGAATCTCATCGTCCAGGCCAAGTGTGTCAGGGATGCCTATCAAGAAGTTTGCAGGGCTTTCGCTCCACATGACCAGACGGCGGGCTGCTGTGCGGGTATCTTGATGACGGAAAAGAAAACGAAACGGATGCAAAAAACATGTCAGCCGCTCAACGAACTGGTCATCTGTATCGCTGAGGGTGCCGTCCACATCGAAACACAGAGCACGAATGCGGGAAAGGTCTAAGGGCATGGTTCACCTTGCCAGACGCAAATAAATCAGGCCGGCTGCAATTGCAATGACAAGTATTATTGCAACGGTAAGCAAAAGAACAGCGCATGAAACCAACAGTGGTTTGCCAAGGTAGACAGGGGGTTGTTCCATAGCCTTTATTTTACCTGTATTTATGACAAATCAAGGTTGCTGCCTTAAAAACTTCGAGGCTCTATTACAAGACTTATGCAAAATAATGCAGGCAGGCAGTTACAAAAAAACGCAAATGGGCTATACTTTGGCCTGAGAATGAACAAAATGCATCAAGACCAGACTCGCGCTCTATTGGAATTGCTTTACTCGGTCAGCCGTGAGGTTGCAACAGCCTTAGACTTGCAGACCGTGTTGCAGCGCGTCTTGTACGCAGCCATAGAAAACGTTGGTGGAGAACGCGGCAGTATTGTTGTTCTGGACGATAGCGGTAAACCGGTGGAATCTGCCATCGTTTATGGGCGTACTTTCCATGAACATACCACGCAACAAATAAGAGAGACCGTTCAGCGCGGACTGGCAGGTTGGGTTGTCTCTAACCGCAAAGCGGTATTGGTCCCGGATACCAGCCAGGATGAGCGCTGGCTGCGCCGTCGCGATGATGCCCAGGAGAAAAGTGGAGCGAAATCGGCAATTTGTGTACCGCTCCTGGCACGCGAAGACCTGGTGGGCGTCTTGACCGTGGTGCATTCCAGACCACATGCGTTTGGGTCTGAACACCTGGATTTGATGCAGGCCATTGCCGACCAGGCAGGGATTGCCATCCTCAACGCCCGTCTGTATGCAGAAAGTCAGCGTCAGGCGCGCGTGATGACAGCACTGGCAGAGGGTGCGGTTGCCATCAATGCCAGTTTACGGCTGGACGAGGTCTTTCAACGGGTTTTGGAACAGGCCCTACGTGCTTTGCAAGTTGAAAGGGTCGCGCTGGCTTTGAAGGAAGGCTCGGGGGAGAAAATCATCTTTTGTGCCGTCAGTGGAGAGTGGCATCATTCCCTGCTAAATCGCTCCCTTCCAATCCACGAGGGAATCATCTCTCAGGTATTGAACAATAGAACCACACAAATACTACCTTCAGGTAACAAAAAAAGGCGGCAGCAGGAGATTGCTCATCTGGAGAGCATTGCAGCCCGTCAGGCATTACTGGCGCCGATTCAGGCACAAGGACAGGTAATCGGCTTGCTAGAAGCCATCAACCCCATTTCGGGGACTTTTGGGGCAGAGGCTTTGTTGGTGGCTAGCGGTATGGGATCGCTGGCCGGCACAGCCATTCAAAATGCCCTCCTGTTTGACCGCCTGCAAAAGGCGCATCAGCAATACCGGCAACTGTTTGACGACAGCATTGATTCGATTCTAATCACGGATTGCGAAGGCCGAATCCTGGAAGGCAACCAACAAGCAAGTATCTTAACCACTTACTCGCTTGCTGACTTACAGAAACTGAGCATTGATCAAATTCACGAAGTGAACTGGAATAGCGTAGGTCTTGAATTTGAAGCACTTCGCGCAGGCATGACCTGTACATATGAGTCAGTACTACATAAACAAGATGCTACAACAATGCCGGTAGAGGCTTATGTGCGGCAGGTTGACCTGGATGGAGTTGAGGCTTTTCAATGGATTTTGCGAGACATAACCGCACGTAAAATGTTAGACTCCCTGCGAAACGATCTGACCGCCATGATTTATCATGATCTGCGTACTCCCCTGGCAAATATCATTTCCAGCCTTGAGTTGCTAGATGCGGTCCTCAGCGAGAACCCAAAAGAAGAGACCCAAACCCTGTTGACGGTTGCCTCCAATTCTGCTTCTCGGATTCAGCGTTTGCTCAGTTCTTTACTGGATGTCAGCCGCCTGGAGGCTGGGCAGATTATCCTTGGCCAAAAGGCCGTAGAACCGCTTAGCCTGATTCAGGAAGCCGTGAGCGAGGTCCGCCTGGCAGCGCAAAGCCGTCAGCAGGAGATTGAACTCGATCTGCCGGCCAATTTGCCTGCCGTCTGGGTAGATGCAGACATGCTGAGGCGGGTATTGATCAACCTGTTAGAGAATGCCATTAAATTCAGTCCGGTAGGTGAAAACATAAAAGTTGGCGGCTGCCGAGATGGGGAATGGGTGCGCCTGTGGGTTGAAGATAACGGCCCCGGCATCCCTGTAGCCGAGCAAGAGAGAATCTTCGACAAGTACATGCGTCTTGGTTTAACCACCGGACAGAAAACTCAAGGAATGGGAATTGGCCTGGCATTTTGCCGTTTGGCTGTTCAGGGCCACGGTGGCCAGATTTGGGTCGAGAACAAGACCGACCAAGGTGCGCGTTTTGTGTTTACACTGCCCACTCAAGCCAAGCCACCCGAAAGCAATTCTTGAAATCCAGAGTGAGGAAATCACATGCAAGCCATTGCCAATCACGTTTTTATAGAAGACCAATTTCCTGGCGTAACGCTTGGGGCCATTGCCTTACCACATGGCCTGATCCAAATTGATGCACCGCCCTCGCCAGACGATGTTCGTACCTGGCGCGCTTCGCTCATGAACACGAATAGCGGTCCTGACCGCGTGCTCATCAACCTGGATGCACACCTCGACCGAACCCTGGGAGCACGCGCCATGGAATGCACGCTCATTACCCATGAAAAGACTGCCAGTGTTTTTCGCACTCGGCCAATGAATTTCAAGGCTCAAAGTGATGAGACCGGCGCAGACTGGGAAAACATCATTGGGCTGGGTAACATACGCTGGTCACCCCCAGAAATTTCCTTTACACACAACATGGAACTACACTGGGGAGAAACGACTATTTTGCTGGAACACCATCCTGGCCCGGCTGCCGGTGCATTATGGGTGATCCTCCCGGCAGAGAAAATCGTCTTTGTAGGCGATGCCGTCCTCAAGAATCAACCACCCTTTTTAGATAACGCTCACATTCCGGCCTGGTTAGAGGCACTTGAACTGCTTGCCAGAGAGTACCGCGACTATATCATCATCAGCGGACGCGGCGGCGTCGTAACCCAAACTGTTGTTACCAGGCAGATAGAATACCTTCAGAAAATACAATCCGAACTGGAAGCGCTAACCAAGACTCACGCGACAGCACAGGAAATTGAGGCGCTAGTCCAGCCCCTTTTGGCGGCTTGTAAAGCGCCAGTTCAAAAACACAAGCAATACGCGCAACGCCTGCGTTACGGGCTAAACAGTTATTACGCCCGGCATTATGGCCCAAATATGGTTTCTCACGATGAATAATCGGCTAAACGTTATGCTGCCTGTGCTTGAGGTCACGCGCGGCCAGGTGGTTGAATGCATTCATTTTGGTGCAGCAGCCGTAGTGGATGCCCAGGGCAACCTGCTGGCCTCCTGCGGGAATACAAAGATGGTTGCTTTTTTGCGTTCCAGCGCCAAACCTCTGCAGTGCCTGCCTTTTGTGGAACGCAACGGTCCCCGGGCATTCGGCTTAACCGAGCGCGAACTGGCTCTATTATGCGCCTCACATACAGGCAGTGACCTGCACGTCCAGACCGTTGCAGGCATCCAGGCCAAAGCAGGGATTAATGAGGCCGACTTACAATGCGGCACTCATTTGCCAGAAGATGCTGAAGCGTTTAAAGCCGCAGTGTGCGGCGGCAGCCCGCTCACCCCCAATCGGCACAATTGCTCTGGCAAACACAGCGGGATGCTGGCTCATGCCCGCCTGCGCGGCCTGCCCTTAGAGACTTATCTGGACATGAGCCACCCTATCCAGCAGGACATCCTCGCCACCCTGTGTGAGATGTGCGCCATCAACGTGCAAAAAGTAAAAATTGGCATTGACGGCTGCTCGGCGCCTAACTTTGCCATTCCACTTTATAATGCGGCGCTGGGTTACGCGCGTCTGGCAGACCCGGCTTCTCTGCCCACCGAGCGCGCCCGCGCCTGCCGGCAAATCACTGCAGCCATGAGCCGCTACCCCGAAATGGTGGCCGGCTACGGCAAATTTGATACCCGCCTGATGGAAGTGGGAGGTGGTAAGATTATTTCCAAAGGCGGCGCCGATGGTTATCAGGCAGTTGCGTTGCTGCCGGGTGCGCTTGGGGCCGATTCGCCGGGCATTGGCATTGTGCTCAAAATTTCGGATGGCGATGCTGCCCTGCGCAACAAAGACCTTACAACCTATCATCGTGCCCGACCGGCAGTCATGCTTGAGATCCTGCGCCAACTGGGCGCGCTGGACGAATCCCAACTGGCCCAACTGGCCGAATTTGGCCCAATTAATCCGGTGCTGAATAATCGCGGCCTGGTTGTCGGTGAGCGGCGCCCCGTCTTTGAGTTACAGAGATGACCAACACAGTTTCAAACCTGGCGCAGCGTGCTGCCAAGATTCACCAGCGTTTGCTGGAAGTCTACGGTGAGCCCACCTGGCGCAATCCACTGCCTCCATTGGATGAACTCATCAGCACCATCCTTTCGCAAAACACAAACGACCTCAACCGCGACCGTGCCTTCGACGCTCTCAAACGGCTCTTTCCACGCTGGGAGTTGGTACGCGACGCCCCAGCCGATTCTGTCATTCAGGCGATTGAGCCGGCCGGCCTGGCCAACCAAAAAGGGCCTCGCATTCAAGATGTCTTGCGTACCATCAGCAGCGAGCGTGGTTCTCTTGACCTGACTTTCCTTCGGGATTTGCCGCTTGAGGAAGCACGCGCCTGGCTGATGCGCTTCAAGGGTGTGGGGCCAAAGACGGCTGCAATCGTCCTGCTCTTTTCGCTGGGACGGCCAGCCTTTCCGGTAGATACTCACATCTACCGCGTGACCGGCCGGCTAGGTCTGCGCCCCGAAAAAATGAGTGTTGAGGAGACGCACCCATATCTGGAAGCGCTCTTCCCGCCCGAAACATATTATGCTGCCCACCTTAACTTGATTCGGTTGGGGCGTGAAGTTTGCCGGGCACGCAAACCTGACTGCCCGGCCTGCCCGCTGCATTCCTTGTGTGACTATAAAAACAAAACTGGATAAATCTCAACAAGACTTATGACACAACGCATCTTCATCTCTGCCGATCACGGCATGGCGATTGTCTATTTTCTGCAAAGCGATGTGATTCCCACCCTGCTGGAAGCGGGGGTGGAAATCGTCGTTCTAACCGATGATGAGACCAAAGAAAAAATCGCGCAACGCTTTGCGCGGCCAGGTCTCATCTTTGAAGGCCTGCGTCTGAAACAAGCCGGGGACTATGCCAAACAAGTCCAACCGCGTTTGCAATGGTTACTGGCTTACCTGCGGCGTGTGGGTGGCTCGCGTCGAATCAACACCGAAGCGATGGACAGCCACATCTGGGAAGTCTGGACAGAGAATTCGTGGAAGTTTCGGCTGGGGATCTGGCTGCCCTCTGCACTGGCCATTCTGGCGCTGCGCAACTCTGCCTCAGCCCGAAAACTTTTAGTGCGCATGCAGAGCCGCTTCACTCCTGAACCTGGTCTGTATGCCGATCTTTTTGAAAAGTACCGCCCCAATTTAGTCGTTGCCTCAACGCCTGGCTGGAGGTTGGATCGTTATCTTTTAAGGGAAGCCAGCCAAAGGGGAGTCCGAACCGCCGCTGCCATTGTCGGGTGGGATAATCCGTCTTCGTATGCCATTCCTGGGGCCGTGGTCCAGTGGGTGACTTGTTGGTCTGAAATTCAAAAAGAAGAACTTGTTCTCGGCTCCGATTGGGACCCGGCGCGTGTGCACGTAGGCGGCATTCCTTCCTATGATGGATATTTCCGCCGTCAGTGGCTCATCCCGCGGGCAGAGTATTTCAAGTTGCACCAACTTGACCCCAAGCGTAAATTAATCTCGTATGCCAGCAGTTTCGTCCACTTTGCGCCCAATTATCCAAATATCGAAACGCTGGCCAGATTGGTCGCTTCAGAGGCGCTTGCCGAACCGGCCCAATTGCTGATTCGTCTGCATCCCAGCCATTTTCAAGATAAGCCGAAAATCTTTGCAGAAGAACGAAAACGCGTGTTTGAACTTGAGAAGCGCTATCCGCATGTCCGCGTTGTTCAACCGGTGCCGTTGGGCGGATCACTGGGTTACTACAGCGGCGAAGACATGGACGAAAAATCATCCATGCTTGCTTACTCCGATGTGTTTGTGACGGTTTATTCCACCATGGTGGTTGAAGCCGCTGTGCATAATACGCCTATCGTCTCGGCAGTGATAGACGTGCCTGGCGGTTGGAATAAACCAAAAAAGTTCTCTCTTTCGCTTAAGGAAATCGGTAACTGGCCCACACACCAGCGCTTCCGTCAGGCGCGGGCAGGCCGGGTCGCGGCGAACGAACAGGAATTGCGCGAAGCCCTCAATGCCTACCTGTCTAATCCTGGTCTTGATGCCGCCGAACGCCGCAAGTTTATTGAAGATGAAATCACGTTCAGCGATGGTTCATCAGGCAAACGGACGGCGGCATTCATCTTGAAAATTCTCGAACAGAATGGATAACGGGAGGCTGCTCATCGTTACGAACTGGATGGAAAAGGTACTTCTTTACAAAGAATAAATTTGGAGACTTGACCGTGATGTTTTCTCGTTTCAAATCCGCTGCCCGTCTCTTGCTGAAGGGTGAACCCAAGGCAAAAACACGCAACCCGATTCCTCCCATTACTGCTGAGGAACTGGCAGAAATTAAACAGTTTTTTCCACGCCAAAAGTTTTTCATCTTTGGGCATGCTCGCTCTGGCACAACCCTGCTGATGCGCTTGGTGCGCCTGCACCCCGAAGTCCACTGTAACTATCAGGCGCACTTTTTCACGCGCAAGCCACTGCTAAAGTCACTGGTTAATTCGCCTGAAATTGAAGAGTGGCTGACGCGCAAGTCCAACCGTTGGAATTACGGACGCGATCTCTCGCCTCTTATCCTGCGCGTTACTGCAGATTTCATGATGGAACGTGACGCTGCCCGCATGGGCAAACAAATTGTTGGCGATAAAAGCCCCTCTTCCACGATTCACGGTCAGGTGATATGCGACTCCTACGCCCTCTACCCAGACGCCAAAATCATTTACATCGTCCGCGATGGGCGGGACGTGCTCATTTCTGAGCGTTTCCGCAACTTTGTGGAAGAGTCTAAATTTCTCACATCCGAAGACAAGCGCATCGTTGCAGACCTGCGGGCTGACCCCGCGCCTTTCAGCGATGGCCGCCGCTCAATTTTTACCGAGACCTTCATCCGCAACATTGCCGGACGCTGGGTGAAAGATCTATCTGAAATTGACGCCGAGGCGAAAAGGCTCTACGGTGAGAACTATATTTCCCTGCGTTATGAAGACTTGCTGGCACGTCCCTTTGAAGAAATGGCGCGTCTGTGGCACTTTTTAGGCGTTGACGCTCCTGCGGCCCTTGAGTCTGCTATCCATGCCGAAATGGCTTCTAATCCTGACGAAGAATGGCAGGCCCAACGCAATGGTGATCTCTCGTCCTTCCTGCCCAAGGGACAGGCTGGCAACTGGCAGCGTCTCTTTACAGTGCGCGACAAGGCCGTCTTCAAAGAAGTGGCCGGGGAGGTGCTGGTCACGTGGGGATATGAGAAAGACAGGGACTGGTAACCCCTCTGGCTGTCAAATGCTTAAACCTACCTACGGAGTCGTCCATGGAACTCGGCCTGATTCGAAAAGTTGATATTGACCATGAGATGCAACAGGCGTACCTGGATTACGCCATGAGCACTATTGTCGCGCGTGCCTTGCCCGATGCGCGCGACGGCCTCAAGCCTGTACATCGCCGCATCCTGTATGCCATGTACGATATGGGGCTGCGTCCCGAAAGCGCTTACAAGAAATCGGCCCGTATTGTTGGCGAAGTGCTGGGCAAGTATCATCCGCATGGCGACGCTGCCGTTTACGATGCTATGGCACGCATGGCACAAGATTTTTCCATGCGCTGTTTGCTGGTGGACGGACAGGGCAACTTTGGTTCAATTGATGGTGACCCGCCGGCAGCCATGCGTTATACCGAGGCGCGTCTCGCTGCCCCTGCGATGGACCTGCTGGCCGATATCGGCAAAAACACGGTGGATTTCACTCCCAATTTCGATGACACCTTGAGCGAGCCAACCGTTTTACCGGCGGCCTTTCCCAATCTGCTGGTCAATGGTGCAACCGGCATAGCCGTAGGAATGGCCACCTCCATCCCGCCGCATAATCTGGGCGAGGTGATAGATGCCTGCGTCTATATGCTTGAGCACTGGGAAAAAATAGACGACATCTCGGTTGAGCACCTAATGCGCTTCATTCAGGGTCCAGACTTCCCAACCGGTGGCATCATCTTGCAAGAGAAAGGTGACGAGAGTCTTGAAGCGGCTTACGGCAGCGGCCGCGGACGGGTAACCGTCCAGGCCCGGGCTCACGTGGAAGAGATGGAGCGTGGAAAGAGCCGGATTATCGTCACCGAATTACCCTATACGGTCAACAAGTCTAGCCTGATTGAGCGCATTGCCGAACTGGCACGCGATGGCATCGTGGAAGGTATCAGCGACCTGCGTGACGAGTCGGACCGTCAGGGACTGCGTATTGTCATTGAACTCACCAAGAACATAGAACCAGAAAAAGTGTTGGCCGAACTCTACAAGCGTACCCCGATGCAACAGTCCTTCAGCATTATTCTGCTGGCGCTTGTAGATGGTGAGCCGCGCATGCTTTCTCTCAAGCAAGCCTTGCGCGTTTACCTTGAACACCGTCTGACGGTCATCCGCCGCCGCTCTGAGTTTGACCTGGAGCGGGCGCGCAGCCGCGCTCACATTCTGGAGGGATTACTGGTAGCCCTGCGTCACCTCGACGAAATCATCGCCCTGATCAAGGCCGCCCCCGACGTGGAAACGGCTCGTACCCGTTTGATAAAACGTTACAAGTTGACCGAAATCCAGGCCAACGCCATTCTGGATATGCAGTTGCGCCGCCTGGCTGCGCTGGAGCGCAAGAAAATCGAGACTGAATACAAGGAGATGCTGACACTCATTAAGGAACTAGAGGCCTTGCTCAAGTCTCCTAAAAAGATGCGGCTGGTGGCCGCCGATGAATTGCTCAAAGTTAAGGCCACCTATAGCGACCGGCGGCGGACGCAGATTGTCAGTTACAAGGCTGGTAAACAAAAACAAGTTCCTCTGACCACCGCACAACTTTTGCCCGAACAAACCCTCTACGTAGGCATAACTGCCGATGGGTTTGCGGCGCGCACCCTGGATGATAAGCCCCCTAGGCTGTCCGGTTCTGAGGCGCCGCGCTGGCTGGTGCGTGTGACAACGCACGACACGCTGTACTTCGTCTCTGAAAACGGAAAAGCGGCGGCAATTGCTGTCCACACGCTGCCACAGAGCGAAAAACTGAGCGATGGCGTCCCATGGCATAAGGTTTCGCCCCTCAAGGCTGAAGACCGATTGGCGGCTGTCTTTGCTCTCCCTGCCCAGAAAAGCACCTTACCGCCAGAAACCTATGTATTGACCATCACGCGCGGCGGCATGGTAAAGAAATCAGCCATTACAGAATTACCCGGCCCTTCGGCACAAACCTTCCGACTGACAAATGTGAATGAGGGCGACAGTCTGGGATGGGTAACCCTGTCCGACGGCAGCAAGGAAATCTTGCTGGTCACGGCGTTGGGAATGGCAATCCGCTTTCACGAGGAGGAAGTCCGTCCCATGGGATTGGCCGCGGCAGGTGTCAACGGCATCAAATTAGGCGTTGGAGACGAGGTTGTCGGCGTACACATCCTGCCTCAGGCCGGAGACATTTTCTTAATTGGCTCAGACGGCAAGGGCAAGCGCGTGGAAATCAAAGAGTTCCCAATCCAGGGGCGCTATGGCAAAGGCGTGATTGCCTGGGAACTGCCAAAAGGCGTCAAACTGGCTGGTATGGCATGCGGTAAACCCAACACGCTTGTGACCTTGCACTTGCTCAAGGCCGCCCCCAAAATGAGCCGCCTGGATGCTGCACCATTGCGTAAACGTTCTGCTGTACGCGGGGAACACGTGGTAGATGTAAAACCCGGCGACGCGGTAGTGGGGGTCTGCGAGGCCTGGAGTGTAGAACGCTTTGTGGCAAAAGATGAAAGTAAGAAAACGCAATCTGCAAAGAAACGCAGCCAGCCACCATCATCCTGACCGGATGTTCTGCCCTACGGCTGACTCTTGGCAAAGTCAATGGCATATTGTGCATCTGGATAACCGGGGCGCTCGCGTAAGGCTTTCTGCCAGAGGGCCAGCGCGCCGGCTTTATCTCCCTGGCGGTAGAGGGCCCAGCCTTTCCAGAGCAAGGCTTCCTCAGCGTTTGGCGTACGCTGAAGGGCATAATTTGTCAGGGTAATCAGGTCATCGATGCGGTAGGCATGGAAGTAGGCAATAAACGGGCCAAACTGATAACGAAACATCCTTTGCGGCAGGCCCAGAGCACGCGCCTTATCGTAGGCTTGGGCTGCCTCGGCATAGCGTTCAAAGTACACCAGATTCGTGCCAAAATTGAACCAGGCAAAAGCATCCTGAGGGTTTTTAACGGTAGCGGCCTCAGATAGAGACAATGCCTTTTGACGGTTGCTGGCCTCGTCCCAGTCTGAACCGAGCAGGGTGCGAAGTTCACCTTCCTGCTCAGGCAAGTAGATGAGCATGTAAACGTAGTTAAAAGGCGCCCAGTTCTTCAGGACGGTCTCGTAAGAAACCTGCAGGTTAGGACCGTGATACGAATCGTGCACGGTAAAGGTCTGGGTGGATTCGTCGTAACCGGTTAATAAAAGATAGTGCGCCGCCCATAAATCATCATTTGGCCAATAGGGTGAATCAAACACAAAAGTTTCTTCAATAATAGGCGCATAACCGGCAGCCAACAGGCGTTTGAGCAAGAACAAGTCGCCGCCCACGCGGTATTCAGCCCGCAGCCAGCCGGCATAGTTGAGAACATAGTAACGCATTTCTTCCGGATTGACATTCCGGTCGGCATCCACCGGTTTGATGACCTCGGCAATGTCTTTTTGCGTGCCATTCCAGCCATACATACGCAGCGCCATGACCAGTGTGGCCGGTCCGCAGTTGTTCATTGTTTGCTGTTCATAGGCAGGAGCAGGCAAACTCACCTGCGCCGGCAAAGGCGGGATGGTGGGCGCAGGCGTCGGCGAAGACTCCACCGGCATATCTGGCGTGACGCTTGCAGGGGTGGAAGTCGAAAGCGGAAAAGGAGGGCCAGCGGTCACTGCGGCTGTGGGGACGGGTTGTACTGGATAAATCAAGCCGCGCAGGTAGGTCGTTACAATTTCAAGCCGCCAGGCCAGGCGATTTCGCACAAAGGGAATTTGAGAAGTAAGCAAGGCCAGCACCAACAGGCTGGCCAAAATCAGAAACTTTTTTCGTTTAGACATGGGCGCAAGTGTACCAGATTTTGCCTTCACTCTGAGGCTGCACAGCGAAAGCCTCGGTTTTCCCCAGGCGAGGATGGAACGTGATAAAAACGGTTGACAAGCAGGACCTCACGCCAGCCATCCAGGTAGGAACCGCCCCGCAAGACCTTATACTTGCCAGAGGCCGGGCCAGTTGGATTGCGTAAGGGCGCGTAGCGATAATAGGAGGCTGAATACCAGTCGGCTACCCACTCGCGCACATTGCCGGCCATATTCAACACACCATAGGGGCTGGCACCGGAGGGATAACGGTCCACCGGCACCGGCGCACCAATATTATCGTCAAAGTTGAGATGGTTGGCAGTTGGCAGGCTATTGCCCCATGGATAATCCCGCCCATCTGTGCCGCGAGCGGCCTTTTCCCACTCGGCCTCGGTTGGCAGGCGGCGCCCTGCCCAGCGGCAATAATCTTGCGCATCTTCCCAGCGGACATAGACCACCGGATCATTGGCGTGTGCCGGGCTGGTATAAGCAAGGTTAACCTGCTCAGAATGGATGGGGGCACGGCAGGCCCCCGCCGTTACACAGCGGGCGTACATGGCGTTACTCACTTCGGTCTGGTCTATCCAGTAGCCATCCAAATACACCTTGCGCTGCGGGCGGCTCTTCTGAAAAGCCTTGTCATCTGTACCCATCAGAAACTCGCCGGGCGGGACGTAAATCATCAGCATGCCATCTGCTGGAGAAATTTTTGTCTCGGTCTGTGGCTGCGGTGCCGGTTGAAATAAATTGTAGGATTGCAACAAATGCATCTGGCGTTTGGCCTCTTGCCGCAATTGGGGATCACTGCTTGCTGCTAACAAGAGGGATATTATCAAAATAGCCAACACAGTCAGCGACTTTTTGGGATCTTTAAGAATATGCATGGATGCTTGACCAGAGAAAAGATTTCGGTTCAGGATCAGACGCTGGAGCCTGCTGCGCCGCTCCGGACAGACTCCCAGCCCTTGACTTTTTCGAGCAGGACGCCAAGCGGTTTAAGGTCAGCGACAGGTACAGCCAGATTTTTCGTGCGGGTCTGGCTATATTGAAATACGCGCGCACCACTCGGAATCAGGCTGGCACGCCGGCGGAACTCTTCACGCGTCAGCCAACCCACAAGGAAAATGCTCATTCCATATACCCAGATATTCCCCCAGTCGTATGAACCGATCAGGTAAGTTTCTGCGTGAGCAGGGGAATAAATTCCCAGCCGGCCTTCTGGCAAGGCCGAAATGCGTAAACAAGCCAGTGTGTAAAAATCCGTATGCGCCTCCACGCGCGTATGGGGAGGCAGATGAAGCGTCTCGGTGACGTAGTCGCGCTGTTCATTCTGTCCGCCCAATTCCACGCTCAAGGGTTGATCCGATTCACTTTTCAGCGCCAGCCGACCCAGAGAACGCCAGTAGCGAGGCCGCATCCAGGATTGAGGCATGGCATGTACCAGGTAAAGCGGCTGACCGGCGGCTTGCGCTTTATACACATCTTCACGTCCAGGCGTAATCAGCGCCAGGAGAAAGGCAAAAAGGTAGAGATCCTGCCCGGTGTGGTCTTCAGCCTTATACTGGTCAAGTGGCACCAGTGCCGGAGCCTTGAGCAGGAGACCAGGATCGCGGCGGAGGGCGCGAATTTGCTCACGGTTGGTAAGCATATAACTTTTGATATCACAGCGGCGGCCACCCAGCGCCACATCATAGCGATCGCGGTCGGTAAAGGGGGTAGCGCCTTCCACATCGAAAGGCACATTCTGGGTTGAGAGGTAACGGCGGAAGGCAATTTCTACGGCCACGCCGCCCGCAATGCGCCGCATACGATCCACAGGGGAACCGCCCATCCGGTCATAGGTATATGGCAGAGAACGACAGGCATAGGCAATGCCGCCCTCGCTCAGGTCAGGCGTATAAGGCAAGCACACGAAATCGAGGGTTGTCAGCATGATTCCGGTTCGTTCCGAAATTGTAAACAATAGTGGTGAAAGGTGTTACTTACCCAGGCGCTGCCCAATCCATACGGAGCCAGGGATTGATTATCCTGACACCAGATTTTCTCGTCCTTAAGTGTGTAAATCTTGCCCAGTTCACGGCCCAAATCCCAGGCCAGCGGGTAAATTTTACCGCCCTTCTTGACATTCTTGACGATCACGGTCAAATAGGCTTTGGGACGCAGAAGCGGCCGGAGGCCGGCATAAATCGTCAGCAGTTGGGAGAGAAAGGCTTCATAGTCGTGTAAATTGCCCAAGTCGCGAGGGTCATCGGAATAGAAGACATCTAACGCGGCGGATGATCGGCGCTTTGCCTGAGTCTCTGCCCCTCTGGCATGAAGCATATCCCAGTAGGGGGGAGAAGTAAGAACGTAGTCAATCAGCGGAATGCCAAAATCAAGGGCACGCGACGCATCGCCGGTGATCACCACTGCGGTCAACGTTTCAGCCGCTTTGCCCAATGCAGCCCGTTCATCCGCGATCATCTGCCGGGCAATCTCAGCATATTTGGGATTCAACTCAATCCCATAACTGTTGCGTCCGGCACGCAAAGCAGCAATTAACGTTGAGCCGGTGCCAGCCATTGGGTCAAGTACGGTCTCGCCGCGTTTGGTGAAAAACTCAATAAACTCTTGGGCCATCGTCTCTGGGAATTTAGCCGGATGGACCAGCACGCCCTTCTTGCGCGGCGGCGGGTTGTGAATGAACCACGATTTTTGAAATTTGAGCCAGGTTTTTGAATCGAGGTCGTTTAACAGGTTATGTCTGGGCATAGTTTACTTCCGCGGTGTGGGAATGGTTGGAATAGGCGTCCGGGTAGGAGTCAGGCTGGGGGTAGGACTGACATAGGAGACGCGGCGCACCACCAGGTTCGAGAAGGAAACGGTGACCGGTGTCGCGCCGCTTGAACGCACAAAGACACCCAGCGTTCCGCTTTTGAGACTTGCATCCTGAATTGTAAACTGATAGCGCCCATTCAGGAAGAAGCGCATTTCGGAACCAACAGCCCAAACGCCAAGGCGAACATCGGCTGGTGCGCCGGGAGGGGCATCTCCGCTGGGAACAGGCGGCTGAAGCGTTGTGCGCTGACCGCCACTCACGCGCTCAACGCGCAGCGTGCCATTGCAAATCAGGGCAAAACGGTAATAAGCAACCGCGTTGGCACGCACCAGCAGGCCATAGGCATCTTCGCCGCGACATAAACTGGGGCGGGCAGTCATCTCAGTATAAAAGTCTGAGAGCAGGAGTTCCTTTTGCAGGCTAAACAGGTAAATCCCCGGCTGGACCGCCAGCGTCAGTTCGCCATCCTGGAGGGTGGCACGTCCCTGCTCCGAAACAGCCGTATCCCACTGACCGGCACGGCTGAAATCATCGGTAGCAATAACCAGACCCACATCGGCCAGCCAGTCTGGCGTGGGGGTAAGCGTCCTCAATGGGAGCGGCGTGGACGTGGCCGTTGGCGGAAACCAGATTCTGGTAGGGGTCAGAGACGGTGTCGGAGTTGATGTTTCAGTAGCAAATGTAGGTGGAGGTAAAAGCGGCAATCCGCCTGGCTGACATGCACCCAATGCAAGGCTGAAAAATACCACACAATAGAAGATGTATTTCATCAATAAGTGATCCATATGTGAGTCCACTGCAAAAACCTTTTTTACCACGAAGGGCACAAAGGTCACGAAGTTTTTTCAAACAATCGTGCGCCGAAATTCAAGATTCTCAATTGTGCCTTTCAGAAATCCTTTGTGTACTTCGTGTCCTTTGTGGTTCAAGACCTTTTTGCAGTAGAGTCATATGTCGAAATGTGACAATATGCGTGGTTCGAAAGTCCGCAAGCAGGTAAGATTGTTGTACAATTGAGGAAACTGTCACAATCTGAGATGACAGGCCGGCAATGCCGGTGTCCATTCTAGCATAAAGGAGAAGGTTTATGACTCAAAAAGCCGTTCTGGTGACCGGAGCGTGCGGAGAAATCGGGCAGGCATTGGTGCAAGGACTGGCAAAGCAAGGGGACTATTGCATTGTTACCACCGATTTAATGCCTTTACCCGAAACTCTCAAAGGCCTTTCAGCAGAACATGTTCAGGGGGACCTGGTCTATCGTGTCAAGCAGTTTTACGATTACGATTTTGACATCATCTTTCATTTGGCAGCATCGCTCTCTTCTAAAGCAGAAATTGCTACCGAGGAAGCCCACCGCATCAACGTGGATGGGACTTTGCAATTGTTGATGCTGGCAGCCTATAAGTCTGAAAGATATGGCAAGTCTGTTAAGTTCTTGTTCCCAAGTTCAATTGCAGCCTACGGTTTCCCCAATCTGGAGACAAAGCATGCGGCGGGGCGGGTAAAGGAAGATGAATGGAATCTGCCGCATACCATGTATGGCTGCAATAAGTTGTATTGCGAGAAACTCGGAATGTATTACAGCCTGTACTATGGGCAAAAACATCTTGATCCCCAACCACCGGTCATGCTAGATTTTCGGGCAATCCGCTTTCCCGGCCTGATTAGCGCTTTTACCTTACCTTCCGGTGGGACAAGTGACTACGGCCCTGAGATGCTGCATGCCGCTGCGCAGGGCAAAGACTACGTCTGCTTTGTGCGTGAAGATACAAAGATTTCCTTCATGGCCATGCCAGATGCGATCAAAGCATTGTTGATGCTAACAGAGGCACCCCGCCAGCAATTGAGCCGCATGGTCTATAACATTGATGCCTTCAGTTTGACGGCAGGCGAGTTCCGCGAGCGCGCGCTGAAGGCTTTCCCGGGAGCAACGATCACCTTTGAGCCAAATCCGCGTCGGCAGGGGATCGTTGATTCCTGGCCTGAGGATGTGGATGATTCACAGGCACGCGCTGACTGGGGCTGGAAGCCAGATTACGATATTGAACGGTTCTTTGATGATTATTTCCTGCCGGAAATCAAAAAACGATATGGGAAGTAGGTTGCATTTTAATTGCTGAAACATAATTAACCCTGAGTTTGGGTTAGCGCAAAAAAAAGCCCCAATCATCACCGCAAAGACGCTGAGAACGCTGAGAAACACAACAAATTGGGGGTGAAACTCTGCGTCTCTGCGGTGATTTTTTTATCTCGAACTCACGTTAACGAGCCAGTTTCAACCATTGTTTTTCCCGGCGATTTGTTCACGCTCTGGACCGACAGAGACGTGCTTCACCGGGACACCGGTTATTTCCTCTATACGGCGGACATAGGCGCGTGCTTCAAGCGGCAAATCATCCCAGCGGCGAGCAGCATGAACGTCCATCTGCCAGCCGGGCAGTTCTTCGTAAATCGGCTCACATGCCTGCAGGTCACAGCCAAAAGGTGGTGTATCCACGATCTCACCACAGACGCGGTATGCCGTGCAGAGGTAGAGTTTCTCCAAGCCAGTCAGGATGTCCAGTTTGGTCAGCACCAATTCAGTTAAACCGTTGAGGCGCACTGCATACCGCAACAGGACGGTGTCTATCCAGCCAACGCGGCGCGGTCGGCCGGTTGTAGTCCCAAATTCATCCCACGGATTAGCGCCGGTACCACGCAGACGTTCGGCAACAGGGCCAAACACTTCGGTCGGGAAAGGGCCAGCCCCAACGCGCGTCTGGAAAGACTTGGCTACGCCAATAATGCGCGCTCCATGAGCAGCCTGCAGGCCAAGCCCAAGACCGGTCAGCGCGCCAGGGGCAACAGTGGACGAAGATGTGACATAGGGATAGGTACCATGCTCAATATCGAGCAAGCTACCCTGTGCGCCCTCCGCCAGCACTGTCTTGCCGGCAGAGAGGGCATTATGCAGTTCAGCAGAAGTATCAGCAATGTAAGGTCGTAATTGCTCTACATACTGGCGGAATGAATCCAGAATCGGGCTGGGGTCCAGTTCGGGTGCGCCGAGCAGGCCCAGGGTCAGGTTGGATTCGAGAATGTGCTCACCCAAACGAGTTAAGAAGTCCTCCCTGAGCATGTCGCCCAGGCGCAATCCACGGCGGGCAGCCTTGTCTGTATAAGCCGGCCCAATGCCGCGCCCAGTTGTACCCAATTTGCCTTTGCCACGTGCGGTTTCAAGGGCGGCATCCAATGCTTGATGGGCAGGAGTAATAAGATGAGCGCCAAAGGAAAGGTGTAGCCGCTGGGGTGTCACTTCCACACCAGCCTGGCGCAGGATATCTATCTCATCCAGCAAAGAGCGCGGGTTGACCACCATGCCATTGCCCAGGATAGCAATGGTTTGGGGATGAATGATTCCTGACGGGACAAGATGAAGTTTGAAAATGTGGCTGCCAATGGTAACCGTATGGCCGGCATTATCTCCTCCGTTGAAACGGGCAACATAATCGGCAGATGAGGCCAGGTAATCTACAATGCGGCCTTTGCCTTCATCGCCCCATTGAGCACCAACAATGATGTGAAGTGGCATATTGGTCTCCTTAATCTTGAAATGATTATACCAGCCTCTAAATGCGTTATAATGACTCCCAGAAACCTATGAACACTCGAAGATTTCTGCTCATTATTCTGTTGTTGTTAGGGGGAGCAATATTTGGATTGACGGCCCAGGCATCCGAGGCCACACAAGGCCAGGGGTACGCAACCCCCACGCCGCGACCAGATGGGCGTATCATTTATGTCGTGCAACCGGGCGATAACTGTATCAGTATTAGCCTGCTGAATGGAATTACGCTGGAGCAACTGCGTGCTTTAAATAGCAACCTAGACGCAGACTGTAAATTGATTGCCGGGCAAGAACTTCTACTTGGTTTGGGCGGACCGGCGGTTGCTTCGCCAACGCCCGGGCCGGCTCCTACACCAACCCCCATCCAACCTACGCCTACGCCTTTCACCGGCACCACAGAAATCTGCGTGCTGATTTTTGATGACCAAAACGGTGACGCCCTGCATCAAGAATTGGAGCCGGGCATCGAAGGCGGTGCGGTGAGCGTCAGCAATTCTGCCGGAACCTTTTCACAATCTCAAACAACCACCTCTGCGCCTGATCCCACAACGGGGTTGGCGGCGCCGGTTTGTTTCAGTGATGTGCCAGAGGGAATTTACACCATCAGTGCAGGCGTGCCCGACACATATAACCCAACCATGCTGATGACTTATACGCTTGAGGTCAAGGCTGGGGACCGGGCAGCAGTGGCATTTGGCGCGCAGTCCAGGCTGCAGACGGTAGAGCAACCAGCAGAGACATCTGGCTCCAAATCGGGTTGGCTGGGCGCCATTGGAGGAATTTCGATTTTGGCCGGTTTGGGGCTGGGTTGGTATGCCTTGCGGCTGCGCAAGCCCAAAAGCAGATATTTGCGTTAATTCTGCAGCAAGGCAATGGTCTCAATAAAAAGTCCCAAAGGGTTGGTAACTTTGGGACTTTGTTATTCCTGAGATCGGGTGATGTTTAGAACACAGCCATAAAAATCTATGCGCATTTTTCTCAATCGCCGACCAGGAAGCGCATACGACGTCCGCCCAGCAGGTGCAGGTGGAGGTGAAAGACGGTTTGACCACCATCAGGACCAGTATTGATGATAAGACGGTAACCGCCTGCCGCCAGGTCCATTTGGGCTGCAACGCGCTGGGCTACAAGCAGCAGGTGTCCGGCAAGCAGTGTATCGGTCTCCTCCAGGGCGTTAACCGAATCGATATGGCGGTTGGGGACAATAAGAAGGTGAATCGGAGCAACAGGATGCAGGTCGTGGAAAACGGTTGCCTGTGCATCTTGATAAACCACCCTGGCTTTGGATGTGCCGTTCACGATTTTGCAGAATACGCATTCATCCATGTTGTCCTATTCCTTTCCTTAATTACGACTTAGGTAAGACAAACGGAGTAAATCGGATTTTTAAGGCTCAGGGGATTTTCGTAGGGAGTGCTCCAAGTGTTGGGGCGCAAACAATATCATAGTATTCCAGCTCAAGGGTTTTGTTTTGTTCAGCATAAGCAGCCGCTTCGTTGCCTATGCTGCGCACCTTGTCCAATACGCTGCGCGCTTGTGATGGCCAGTAACGCGGCAAGGTCAAGCGTGGGTCGCCGGCTGGACCTTCGGGCAAATATGCCGGACGCATCGGGTCGGGTTGGTCAGCAAGGGGAATCCAATTGTACATCACCGGTCCGCGTGGGTTGATGGTAAATCCAACCCGATAGCCAAGTTGCCTGGCAATTTGCACCGGCCGCGCGCCAAACCCGCCACCAGGCCAGATAATGCCAATGGGGGCTTTGCCAAAATTTTTCAAAATAGCATCTTTTGAGCCCTGTAACTCACTGGTAATGTACTCATCGCTTTCCTGGTCACTCATGATACGGTTATGGACAACGCCATGCGCCTGATAATCTACAAAGCCCTCTTGGGCCAGGGGGATGTTCTCTGGCAAGACCTGCGCACCGATTGAATCTTCAAGGCTGATCCAGGCATTGACAACAGGCCAGCCCCATTCTTCCCAGTAAGGGCGGAAGTGCGTGTTGAAGTTTTCAGCGCTGTGACGGTCATCTTGCAAGAGCAGAACTGAGCGGGGAGGGATTTTAGCGTTGTAATCCAAAAAGTCCGCCAGTTGTTGTGTGTTAATGGCCTCAAAGCCCATTTCTTTCAGGTCGCTCATCAGGCGTTGAAATTCTTTGGCGCTGATATCTTCAGGGTCTGTGGCTTCGCCTTTATTAATTGAGTGGAACATGATAATCATGACCACCGTGCCGGGTGCTGAGTTGTTTGGGTCCCATTTGGCTCTCAAGTACTGGCAGGTATCTTGAATATAGGTGTGGGGCGTGTCTTTGGGATTCAGATAAGAGGACTGGTAAATGCCGGGCAACGCAGGAGGCGTACGCGGGATGGTCGGGGTGGGAACCGGTGTTTCTGTTGGAGCAGGAGTATATTGAGCCGTCTGGGTCATCTGGGCGCTGACCGTGAGCATGGCGCCGGTTATGGCTGTGGCGTTCGCATCTATGGGCGGCACAGTCTCTGTCGGGGATTGGCAAGAGGCCGCGAGTAAAGCCAGCAGGCCCAGGCGTAGAAAGAAGCGAAGAAAAGAATTTGGATACATAAACTCTATTTTAACGGATAATTCTAAAAGTGACGGCCACCTTGCAGGTGACCGTCACACGATTATTCGTTGCTTTCGCCGCGAATAAAGGCTTCAACCTTTTCGCGGCAGAGGCTGTCGCGAAATTGTTTCGGCGGGGTCTTGAAAAAGTAAGAAGACGGGCCAACAATGGCACCGCTGAGTTTGCGATCCAGAGCAATTTTGGCACAACGAATGGCATCAATCATCACGCCGGCAGAATTAGGGCTATCCCAAACTTCGAGTTTGACCTCCACATTAAGCGGTACTTCACCAAAAGTGGTGCCTTCCATACGCAGATAGCACCACTTGCGGTCGGTCAGCCAGGGAACATAATCGGATGGCCCCACATGGACATTATCCGGGTCAAGGGGATAGGGTATCAGGCTGGTGACGGCGCCGGTTTTGGAAATTTTCTTGGACTCGAGGCGTTCGCGTTCAAGCATGTTGAGGAAGTCTGTATTGCCGCCAAAGTTCAATTGGTAGGTGCGGTCAATGCGCACACCGCGATCCACAAACAAGGTGGTCAGAACGCGGTGCAGAATGGTGGCACCAACCTGGCTCTTGATATCGTCACCCAGCACAGGCAGGCCAGCATCCCTGAAACGCTTGGCCCAGTATTCAGAAGATGCAATAAAGACCGGTATGCCATTGACAAAGGCGCAACCCGCCTCTAAAGCCTGTTCTACATACCACTTTGTTGCCATCTCTGAACCAACCGGCAGAAAGTTGACAACAACATCTGTCCGGGTTTCTTTGAGCAGGCCGACAATGTCGGCGGTGGGGCCGGGGGCCTTCTGAATGATGCCAGAAAGATACTTGCCCAAACCGTCATGGGTCATGCCACGCACAACCGGTACATTCAAGTGCGGCACGTCACAGAACTTGTAGGTGTTGTTCGGTTCAGCAAAAATAGCCTCTGATAGATCCTTGCCGACCTTGGTAACGTTGATGTCAATGCCCAGGGTAAATTCAATATCACGGATGTGATAGCCGCCCAGGTTAACATGCATCAGGCCAGGTACGGTAGCATCGTCGGGGGTGTCTTTGTAAAATTGCACACCCTGTACCAGTGAGGAAGCGCAGTTGCCTACGCCAATAATGGCCACGCGTACTTTCTTATCCTTCATGAACGAATCTCCTTGTTTTTTTGAATATATGCCTGTCAGGCTTGCTTGCTCTTTTTAGAGGGGATCAAAAATCTCTCCCGATATTATAGTCCTTTGCCAACCTGCACACATGCTATAATTTCTATGCCATGACTCTAGAAGAACGCCTGCACCGCATGGAACGCCTGCTGGCTGTAGCCCGCAGTCTAAGCGCCGCGCCTGAGCAAGAAACTTTTTTACAATTGCTCATCTCCGCGGCCAGTGAGTTGACTTCCAGTGAGGCTGCATCGGTATTGGAACAAGACACCAACAATCAATTGCGCTTCGTTGCCACACCTTGGTTTCACCGTGAGATGCTCCAGCAAGTAAGGGTGCCTTTAGAAGGAAGCGCAGCCGGCTGGGCCTATCAACAAAAACAGCCCTTAATCTTACAAGATGCTCAAAAAGATGCCCGGCACAACAAAAAAGTTGATCGCTCTTTAAACTTTACCACACGTTCCTTACTGGCTGTGCCTATATTATACCGAGGTCAGCCAATTGGTGTGATTGAAGTCATTAACAAACGCGAGCATAAGCCCTATACTGATGAAGATGTAACCATCCTTGAAACCCTGGCCTCGCTGGCGGGAGCAGCCATTGCTAACACTGCTTTACAGCAACGCGTGCAGGCAACTTATGATGAAATGGCCAATCTGGAACGGATGAAGAACGATTTCATTGCCATTACATCGCATGAATTGCGCACTCCGCTGGGATTGATTTTGGGACACGCCACTTTTCTGCGCGAGTTGGCCGATAAGAAATACCGGGAACAGTTAGATACCATTATCCGCAACGCTACACGGTTGAAAGAGATTGTTGAAAACCTGTCAAATGTTGATAATGTGCAAAGTGGGGCAGCACGCTTGCGCCGGCGGACTTTCTCCATGACCCAGGTACTGACAGATGTAGCCACATGTTACCTGGCAGAAGCGCGCGAAAAAGGCCTGGACTTCAGACTAAGTGTGGAAGACGATGAATTGCGCCTGGAAGGAGATGCTGAAAAGATTGCCATTGCTCTTGGGAACCTGATCAAAAACGCTATTCATTACACCGACCCTGGCGGCCATGTGATCGTCGTGGCCGAGAGAATCCCAGGCTTTGTCAAAGTATCAGTGATTGACGATGGCATCGGCATTCCAAGCAAGGATTTGCCCCATATTTTTGACCGCTTCTATCAGGTCGAATCACACCTGACCCGGCGGCACGGTGGCATGGGTTTGGGGCTTTCGGCAGCCAAAGCCATGATTGAAATGCACGGTGGCCAAATTGGGGTTGAGAGCGCCGAAGGGAAAGGCAGTATTTTCACATTCACATTGCCGCTAGAGACCCCCGAAGAACAAGGCCGTTCTAAGGTTTTCACTGTATGATTCTTCTCCATGGATGAGCCGAATTTCGTTTTGGCCGGGAAACTGGCGCGTGAGTATTTATTACCGCCTGGCGGGCCAGCGCGTCTGGATTCGCCTGGCGGCAATTTGCTATATGCAGCCGGCGGTCTGGCAATTTGGGGTGAACATCCCGGTTTGATAGCACGCGTGGGTGAAGATTACCCGCGCTCCTGGCTGAAAATGTTTGAGACGCGCGGCTATGACACGCGCGGCATTCAAATCTTGCCAGGCCCACTGGATCTGCGCTCATTTTGTGCATATTCTGAGTCCTGGCAAGCCTATTACAACAACCCGGTTTCACATTTTGCTGCCCGCGGCTTGCCCTTTCCCAAAAGTTTGCTTGGGTACCAACCAGATGCCAAAGGTTCAGAAGATCAGACTGCACCCACCTCACAGGAGTTGCGCCTCTCCGATATCCCGCCTGCATATCTGTCGGCCAGTGTTGTCCACTTGTGTTCTCTAAACTTTGTTACCCAAACCCAATTGATTTCGGCTTTCAAAGGCGGTGCGGCCAATACATTCAGTGTGGATCCCTCGCCCCATTACATGCAGCCGCCCTTCTTGGACTTGTTGCGCACCCTGTTGAAGGGACTGACTGCCTTTTTCCCAACCGATGAAGACTTGTTCACACTCTTCCGTGGTCAGACACATGACCTGTGGGAAATGGCCGAAGAATTAGGGAATTTTGGGTGCGAGTTCATCATTATCAAATGCGGCGAGCGTGGCCAAATGCTGTATGACGCGGTCGGCAAACGCCGCTGGCAGGTACCCGCCTACCCCGCCCGCCTGGTGGACCCTACCGGCGCCGGCGACGCATTTTGTGGCGGTTTTCTTGCTGGCTATCGCCGTACGTATGACCCATTGCAGGCTGTGCTGTATGGCAACGTTTCGGCATCATTAACCGTTGAAGGGCCTGGAGCCTTTTACGCTCTGGATGTTGTACCTGGTCTGGCCGAAGCACGCCGCCAATCGCTTGCAAATATGGTGCTGGAGATGTGATGAATTTCGAATCCATCCTGGAACTGGCGATCCAGATTCAACAGATTCCTGCACCTACCTTTGCCGAAGCACAACGGGCCGAATTTGTGCATCATCTGTTCGAGAGGGAGCAACTGGCAGATGTAGAAAGCGATCTAATTGGCAATGTCTATGCCCGTTTGAAAGGAAACTCGCCATCCGCCCGTCCACTTATCATCAGCGCCCACCTGGACACAGTTTTCCCGCCAGAAACAAATCTGCAACTTACTCGTCTCCCAGATCGACTCATTGGCCCCGGAATTGGCGATAACTCGCTGGGCATAGCCGGGCTTTTAGGCCTGCTCTGGCTATTGAGAGAACGCAATGTTTATTTACCTGGTGACTTGTGGCTGGTTGCCAACGTCTGCGAAGAGGGCTTGGGAGACTTGCGCGGCATGAAGGCTGTGGTTGAACGCTTTGGCCCGGCAGTTCAAGCCTATATCATACTGGAGGGGATGGCACTGGGATACATTTATCAACGCGCCCTAAGCGTAGAACGTTACCGCATCCATGCCCAAACAGCCGGCGGGCACTCCTGGAAGGATTACGGTCAGCCATCTGCCATTCACGAACTGGCCGGGATAGTCACACGCCTCACATCCTTATCCTTGCCAACCTCGCCGCGCACTACCCTGAATGTGGGCAAATTCATTGGCGGCACGTCGGTTAATGTCTTGGCTGCCGAGGCCTGGTTAGAATTAGACGTGCGTTCTGAAAGCACAACTACCCTGTCCAAAATCACTGCACAAATCCAGGCGCTGGTCAAGGCCTCGGAACGTCCCGGTGTGAGATTCTCGATTCACCCTCTCAGCACACGTCCCTCCGGCGAACTGCCTGCCTCTCATCCGCTGGTATGTCTGGCTGAAAAAAGCCTGAGGCAGCAGGGCATCTCCCCTGTGCTCACCATCGGCTCGACCGATGCCAACATTCCCCTCTCGCAAGGTTATCCGGCGGTGTGCATTGGCCTGACCACCGGCGGCGGGGCACATACTACAGAAGAATTTGTCCACACTGCGCCGCTCAAAGCAGGTATGGAACAACTTTTTTACCTCGTCACAAAAATCTGGGAAAGCACATGACCTCCACCGTATCCGAACGCCGCGCGCCCTTTCTGGCCTGGACGCGTCACAGTCTTTATTTGTTGAGCGCGTTTCTGAGAAAATTCATGAAATCAACCATCTCCCTACCCACTCAAAGAGGAACCTATGTTTGACCTACCTGATTCTGAAATCCTTCCCCTTTCTCGTCAGCACGTCTTCTGGACCTGGTCGGCGCAATCCAAAGTAACCCCCATTGCTGTTAAACACGCCAAAGGTGTCTATTTTTGGGATATAGACAATAAGCGTTATCTCGATTTCAACTCAATGACCATGTGTGTCAATATCGGTCATGGGGATGAACGCATCATTCGCGCCATGCAGGAACAAGCAGCCGAATTACCCTATGCTGCCCCCGGCATGACCACCCGCGTCCGCGCGCTTGCCAGCCGAATGGTAGCCGAAGTCACCCCTGGCGGACAGTTGAGCAAGGTCCTCTTCACCCTCGGGGGAGCAGACGCCAATGAGAATGCCATCAAACTGGCACGCGGCTATACCGGCCGTTTCAAAATCCTGACCCGTTACCGCTCCTATCACGGGGCAACCGCCGGCGCCATGGCACTCACCGGCGACCCACGCCGCCAAATGTGGGAACCGGCCGGCGTAATGCCCGGCGTCGTCCATTTTCTTGACCCTTACCGCTATCGCTCCACCTTCCACCGCACCAATCCCGACATCTCCGAGGCCGATTTCACACGGGATTACCTCAATCACCTTGAGGAGATTATTCAGTACGAAGGGCCAGAAACAATTGCTGCAATTTTGATGGAATCGGTCACCGGCACCAATGGCATTATTATCCCGCCTGAAGGTTACATGCAAGGCGTGCGTGCCTTATGCGATAAATACGGCATTGTAATGATTGCCGATGAAGTGATGAGCGGCTTTGGTCGCACCGGTAAGTGGTTTGCCATTGAACATTGGAACGTCATCCCCGACATTATCACCATGGCCAAGGGACTAACCTCGGCTTATGCGCCGCTAGGCGCAGTGGCAATGAAGCCGGAAATTGCAGCGGCTTTTGACGAGCGCGTCTATGAATCGGGGCTGACCTATACTTCCCATCCAATCTCGCTGGCAGCAGCAATCGCCAATATTCAGGCAATGAAAGACGACCGCATCATCGAACACGTCGCGGCCATGGGTCCGGTACTGAAGCGCATGTTGAACGATCTAGGTGAAGCGCATCCGTCTATTGGCGAAGTGCGCAATATCGGCCTGTTCGGTATTCTAGAACTGGTTAAAGACCGCAAGACAAAAGAACCTTTGGCACCCTGGAACGGCTCCAGTCCGGCAATGGTTGCCTTCCGAAAGTATTGTCTCGAACATGGCTTGTTCTTATATACCCATTGGCACACCGTGCTCATTATTCCACCCCTTATCATCACCGAGGAACAATTAAAAGAAGGCATGGAGGTGCTGGATAAAGCCCTGGAAATTACAGACAAAGCATAATTGACTCTACTGCAAAAAGATCTTGAACCACAAAGGACACGAAGTACACAAAGGATTTTTGAAAGGCTCAATTGAGAATCTTGAATTTCGGCGCACAATTGTTTGAAAAAACTTCGTGCTCCTTTGTGCCCTTTGTGGTAAAAAAGGTTTTTGCAGTGGACTCATAATTGCCTGCCATCCCGCAAGTTTGGACGCGAGCCCAGCGTGGAAGCGCGCGCAATGATCCAAGCCCTCTTGCTGGCCACCTTCTAATCTGCAGGAGGGTGATGGGTAGTTAGATGCAACCAGACATCCGCAGATTTCCTCGTCGGTCTATTTTTCCTGGCTGATATCTTTCACATACTGAATCGCCCCCCGGCAGGCAGGTTCGAGGTTAACAGAGACCTTTTCCCAGGTTAACGGCAGCGATTGACTTCCCACTGTTTGCTGAATCGCCCGGTAGAGACAGGCCGGGCCAGCATTGTAATTTGCCAGGGTAAACTTCCACAGGTCCACATATTCCGCTGCTTCGCCAGGAGCCAGGCCAGATGCATTCAGGATAACCTGACCGGTCTGTTCACAATTAGCCAGCAAGGTTTGAGCAAACATTTCGACACTGACATCAGCAGACGACATGTCAAGGCCTAATGGGCATTCGGCACAAAAAGCATTGGCATTGTTGAGCAGGGCCAGGCGCAACAAACGCTTATCATCTTCATCCAGGCGCAGATAGCCGCGTGCACAATATTCTTTTGTAAACACGAGGGGACAAAACGACTTGTAAAAAGAAGGATTCCATAACAGGGCGGTTTCAGCACCATCTTCGGTTAACTGTCCGAGGCCAAATTCGTTGGTGTTTACAAGTACTGAAGGCCAGAACTGACTCTCACGCGCAAACAGGTTTTTAAGCAAGCGCGCCGGAACGCCGGTCTCTTGTGCGGTTTCAAGAATCAGACGGTCAAAGCGATTCTGCCATTCAAGCACCAGTGGACGTGCAGTTTCCAGACCGCAAGCATCGGCGCCGCCATTTGCCAGCAGGCCTTTATGAGCACATTGGCTGGTATCAACCATGCCTTGTTTAATCAACTGAGCCGCCAGATAAGCATAAGGGCGGCTGGATTGCAACCCTTCAACCGTGCGGGGGGTGGTCAGCCATGCCGGGGGACCGCCTGGCGGCGGAAAGACTTCCCAAGTTTCGGCACAACTGGCCTTAGGACCTCCAACCCATTGTGTACTTCTTACATCTACATACCACGACGGCTCTTCAGGATTGTTGTAATCTGAAGGCAAGACACGCACCTGGGCAGTGAAAGCCTGACTGCTGTCTCCGTAACTGGAATAGGCCCAAAATTCTACAGGGATGCCCGTTTTATTGGTATCTGGCAAATCAAGTTTGCAATCTGGTCCGCAGGAGAAGGCCTTGCCGTTCAGGCTGCCTTCAATCGCAACAATTTGCTCGTTCGGCAGCGGTTCAAAGCCGGTCAACACCAGTTTGGGTCGGTCTTCACAGAAGGCGGTATTGGCTTCTGTAAGATAGACGCAGTTTTCGAGAGAGAGTTTAACTTCGGGAGGAGGCAAAACAACGGGGATTTCTTTCTTCCGAGTGTGGGTGCCGGCTAGAAAGATATAGTACCCCTCGCATTGCGCCGGGTTTTGCTTTAAGGTCTCTTGCGGGCAGGGAGCCTGAACCGCCCAGGTATCAGCGACTTCTTCTTCACATTCGGTATAGACCTCATCCAGGGTGGGCTGTCCCTCATGAGGTATGGCAATGCGACAAGCAATCTTATCCTTGCGCCACTCTACCAGCCACCAAACATATTCTGTGTATTCAATTACCACCGAGGTGTATCGATCGGGGCCAGGAGGCGGCGCGGTAACAGCACGCAGGATTGGGGTCTGAATCTGACTCGTTGAACCCAGCGTGAGAAAAACAAAAAGCAAGGCCAAAAGAACCCAGCCTGGGGAGTGGCGGTGAGTCCACATATTCATCTATAAAGAAGAAGTCCGCTTTCATTATAGCGGACTTCTTGGCGTTTGGAAACTGCTATATATTATTTTCCAGGTCTTTCAGCAGGTTTTGTTCCCGGCGCAAATTTCGCCAACGCAGGTAGAGGCTGAGAAGATACAATCCAAGGACTACAAAAAAGACAATGTATCCAGCCAGCATGTAAGTGGAGGTATTGGGGGGCATAGGTACTCCTACTGTATGACTTTCAATTTGAGTTCTTCGACTTCCTGTTCAAAACGTCCGAGGCGGATACGGTTCCACAAAAGGTCAATAAAAATCACCGTGAAAGCAAAGATGACAAAGAAGAAAGTGGTTTTCATGGGGACACTCATACTGAAGCCGCCCTGTGCTGCAGCGCTGGGTGTGCCAATGACTACCGGGTGGATGGTGCGATACAAGCGGATCACCATGAATGTGATTGGTACGCTGACCGCGCCAGCCAAAGCATAGACAGCACCGAAACGGGCACGGCGTTCAGGGTCTTCAACGCCCTGACGGAGCATGAAATAGGCCAGGTAAATCAGTTCGGTGACAGCAGCAGTGGTCAGGCGGGGGTCCCATGTCCACCAGGTATTCCAAATCGGACGTGCCCAAATGGAGCCTAGAACGATGGCAATAAAAAAGAAGACAAGACTGATTTCAACTGCCGCGACTTCAAGAATATCCCATTTAAGGTTCTGGGTACGCAAGTAGAGGATGCCGGTAACGCCTGCAACGATGAAGCCCAGCATACCTATCCAGGCAGTGGCCACATGGAAATAGAAAACCCGCTGCACCTGTCCCATGCTTGCTTCAGTAGGCGCATAGATAAGCGCCATATACGTAGCCGCTATCAGGAGTCCCAGCGAAACAACATCTAAGGTTTTTAAGAGGCCCGGTTTTGGGGACATAGATCCTCCAACTGTGTTTTATTCTTCAACAAGGTAATCAAAGACCATGAATGCCAATGTAATAAAGATAATGTCGTAGGCAATTAAGAAGTTCAACCAGGGTAGGATGACGGATATATTGGGCGCTTTTCCCAGAAAACTGCTGCTGGCTTTGACAGAGGCAATCAACACCGGCAGGACAATCGGAAAGAGCAGGATCGGCAGTAGAATGTCCCGCGTGCGTGTCTGCACCGACATGGCTGCCAATAACGTACCGGCGGCTGTGTATCCTATTGAGCCAAGCAGAATGACGAGCAGCAAGCCAGGACGGAAAACGTTGACGCCATAGAATACCGCATAAAGTGGCAGGACAATGACAGCCATGATCAGCATGAAGGTCAGATTACCAATGGCCTTGCCAAAATAAATAGCAGACCTCTCGACTGGTGCCAGCAATAAACCATCTAAACAGCCGCGATCTTTTTCGAGGGCCATTGAGCGGTTGAGCCCCAATGTCCCGGCAAAGGCAAAAGTCACCCATAGGACGCCAGCAGTTACTTCTGAGCGGACAGTGGGGGTCAGTTCTAGTGCAAAGTTAAAGATGAAAATGACCAAGAGGGCAAAGACCAACATCGCTGAGAGCAATTCGCGCGAGCGCATCTCAGCCATCAGATCTTTCCAAACAACAGCAAAAACAGTGAGACCAAACCCCGGGCGTGAACGGTGAGCAGGAGGTGGTGCAGGGACAATGCTCTTGACTTGTAGTTTTTTTTCCATTGTCAACCTGCCAATGCCCTTCTGTAAAAATCGAGCAAGTTGCCATTTAGGTCTCCCCGCCGGGCAGAAGCAGAGATCACTCCTCGCGATAGGATATCAAAACGCGTTGCCAGACCTTCTGTGCGCGCCAGGTCGTGAGAAGTCATTACAATCGTCCGGCCCTGTGCCATAATCTTGCCCAACAGGTCGTCCAGCATGTGCGCGGCATCCTGATCCAGGCCGGTATAGGGTTCATCAAAAAGCAAAATATCCGGGTCATGCAGGATGGCCCGTCCGAGAGATAAACGCTGCTGCATACCACGCGAGAAGGTACGCACCGGTTCACGACGATGAGATGTCAGACCGGTCAGGTCAAGCACTTCTGAAATTCGGGATTCTGGCTTTTCCAGGCCATACATACGAGCATAAAAGCGTAAATTGTCCTCAGCGCTCAGGTCACCGTAGAGCAAAGGTTGATGAGAAACAAAGCCCAGGCAGGCACGTACTTGTGCAGCCTGACCAGGCAAGGAATAACCAGCGAGACGGACCTGACCCAAGGTCGGCCGCGAGAGTGAAGCAAGAATACGCACGAAGGTGGTCTTACCGGCGCCATTGGCCCCCAGCAAAGCCACAAACTCGCCGCGCTCTACAGTAAAGTCAACGCCACGCAGGACGGTTTTTGTGCCAAAGCGTTTGACAAGTTTGCGGACGTAAATCATTTGTTTTGCAAACGTTCTTTAAGCAAAGACTTGAGTTCGGCGCGGCGTGTCTGATAGGATTCTTCGCCGAGTTTTTCCGCCTTGTACAGGTCATCCAGGGCGATAATCGCATCCATCAAACTATCGGTATCCAAAGGCTCGGGCTGAGCCTCCGGTGCAGGGCGGGAACGTTCACGCCAGAACAAATAGAGGCCGGCAAAGATGAGCACCAGGCCCAGGACAGTCAACGTCAGTAATAAAGTCTGTTGATCGGCAGGGTTGACCATCGTGCCTGTTCGCGGTTTTCCAGAAACCGTAAAGGTGAGCATGGCCCCCGCCGGCAGAGGCTGCGTATTGTAAATCGTCACATTGGTATCTTGAAATTGACGCGTCTCCCCTCGCTGCAGCAAATCGCCCTGGACTTTAATCCCTTCAGGCGCCATCACCATCGCCGAGACAACCGGCAGGCTGGTGAAGCGAGAAAGTTCAAGGGAGCGGGCATAGGGCAGGTCATAAGCAAAAACAGTCTGAAAAGCGCCCATTCCTGGCCTGATAGGAGCGCGGTCGCCAAAGCCGTTGGCGGTGCGAATGTAGCGCCCATCACCCAGTTGACCATTTTCAAACTGCAAATTGGAGGCTCCTTCAGGCAGGTTGAAAGACAGAACTGGCTCTTCTGGCGCGGCCGAGGTCACCACCCGGTTTTCAGGGTTAGAAATCACCAGTAATTCAATGACCTGTACCAGGCCAGGGGTTTCAAAGTTTAAAAAGATATGCCAGCGATCAACCGAAAGGGCAGATGTGTCGGTGGTGGTTTCGTAAAGTGTAATAGGTAGAGTAAGTCCGGATTGGGCTTCTTGGGCATAAGCCAGAGCCGATGTATGCTCAACGCCGCCGTATTCTACAACAGCAATGAACACTCGATTGAGAGGCATAGGCACATTGTCAAATGCAAAGGTGCCATCTTCTTTCAGGAACGCTTCCAGCGTGACCTCTTCAGTCACTCTTCCGCTGGCGTCCTGGTCGAAGCCGTGTAAGACGATTTTCAGGCCAGAAGGAAGAGCAGTGCCAGAGCCGTTGACAACGGTGCCGCTCACCGTTCCAGTAGGTGTGAGGTTTGTGGCCGCCTCGGGCGCGGATTCGACCAGGGTCTCGGCAAGCAGGCCAGGGGGCGTGGCAGGAGCCGTTGTCTGGGCCGATAGAGGCGGTGCAAAAGACAATGTCCGCAGGTAAGCCGCCATTGACCACAGTTCAGACTCGGTCAAGTCATTCCCTAAAGCAGGCAGGCCATCGCCCCCATCTTGCAACCATTGCATCAGGGCACGCTGACTGAGAAAAGTCATGCGCGCTTGATCCTGGAAGAGAGAGGGCGGACAGGCAGAGCAATTGGCCTCAAAGAGCAATCGTCCCGCTTCCACCTGGTCTGGCGGCAGACTGAGAGTCAGCGTGTAAGCAATGACGTCCCAGCGCTGCTGGTCGGTCAGGCTGGCGAAAGGCGGCATCATTTTCTCCATGCGTCCGCGCGTGACGACTGCATACCAATCCGAAGGGACGGCAAGCCGGGCCACTTCAGGTAAGCCAAGCGCAGGCACGGGGACAGGCAACTGCAACCCTTGCGGTCCATCACCCATCCCGGTCGCGCCGTGACAGGGGGCACATTTTTCGGTATAAATGGTCGCGCCGCGCAGCGGGTCCGGCGGAGCAAGCGGATAGGATGGCCCCAGCGTGGGTTCCGGCGTGGGGGATGCGTAACCCGGTGGAGGGGTCAGGTCTTCGGCCAGCGTCAGGTTACAAGCAGTCAGCGCGAGTATAAACAGTACAAGCAAGGCGGTGTGAATGAATTTCATGCTGAGGTATCGCCTATCGAATAATCTTGCCACAGTGGGGACAAAAGCGATCTGAAGCCAGTATCGGTTTGCCACAGGCCGAGCAGAATCCGCCCGAACGGGCTTTGCGTGCAACACGTCGGGCAGCAATCAAAGTTTCAATTTCATCATCGGTGATGGCGGCAGGCTGGTTCATCAGAGCAGGTTGGCCAACATCATTGTTTATCTTCTGCTCCGCAAGGGAAGAGATGGAATCTAGTTGCCGCAAGAGAGAAGCGCCTTGTTTCAACAAGGCCGAACGCTGGGGAGCGTATTCATCTGCTGGGATTTTGCCCATAGCATAATCAAAATCCAATTCCTCCAACGTTTGTAAAACGCGTTCCCGCTCTGCCAAAAGGGACGAAAACTGATGGTCATCCACCAAGAAGTGGGATTTGTGCCCTCGACCAAAGGGGCGGGCTACAAACCAGACAACAATGAGCAATAAGGCAAACAAAAACAGAAAAGTGGTTACTTGCATGATTTCACTCTGCCAGCAGGCGGTCAATCAGGGCCTGAAGTTGAGAAACAGAAGAGAAGGGGCCAATTTGAATATGCTTAAGCAAGCCATCGCGTCCGATAAAGTACGTTTCGGGCACGCCCAGATTGCGATTATACAGTTGCGAGATGCGCGTTCCCAGGTCGGGTCCGTTTGGGTAGGTGATATCAAAACGCTTCAAGAAGGCTTTAGACTTAGGCTCCGTATCGGTCCAGGCGATGCCCAGAAAAACCACTTCCCCGCCTGGCTGATACAAGCGCCAGGCTGTTTCCAGGACAGCGGCTTCTTGTTCGCAGGGTTTGCACCATGATGCCCAAAAATTAATCACAACCAAGCGGCCGCGCAAATCAGACAATTTCACGCTTGGAGCCCCGTCAAAATTGTAACCTTCAAAGAGGGTCAAATTGAAATCTGGAGCCGGGCTGCCAACCGATACCATAGGTCGCTGTGCCTTCCATAAGCCAAGTCCAACCAACACCAGCAGGCCGGTAATTGAAAGCCAGATGAGCATTTGCACCCAGAGCGACACACCTCGTTTTTGTTGTTGCAGGCTCATATCATCTCATCTCCGTCTCACTGACGTTTGTGAAGTTCCTCTTCCAGCCGCCGCACATATTCATCTACTTCAGCCTGCGGTTCCGACTCCCCCCCATGGGATTCCGTTATATCGTGTTTGGCCCACCCCTTTAAGGTACGCGCCAGCACAAAGATGCCAAAGGCAATCAAAACGGGTGGTACAAGATATGCCAGCCAATTGAATCCCTGCCGGGGCGGCTCGGCCAATACACGCGCTCCGTAATAATCCACAAAGTACTGTTTAATCTCCGCATCGGTCTTACCTTCGGCCAACATGAGACGAATCTGCTCGCGCCACTCTGCACAGGCCTGTGTTGGGCAAACGTCCAACGGCGTGTTCTCACATACCGGGCAATACAACTCTTTGGCAATCCGGTTGACATCGTCATCTGAAGGTGCAGAACCCTGTGCAAAAGCCTCTACAGGCCCAAGCAAGGTAAGAGCAAAGACAACAATGAACAGCAGAAAGGAGCGAGATTTCATGATTCGGTCCTCCTTTCACGTTCCGGCCATGCAGCAATCAGAATCCCCACAAAAAAGAGCAAACTTCCCAGCCAGAGCCAATTGACCAGTGGGTTGACATAGACCTTAAAGGTCGCGCCGCTGGCACTGGCCGGCTCCCAGTCCACCAGTAAGACATACAAGTCATCCCGCAGCGTGGGACGCTGACCGGGGATGGTCATATTTTGCTTGGCTTCCGGGTAATAGTCAATACGCGGGTAGAGTTGTCCAAGGTAACGCTCACCCTGATAGACGTTCACCACCGCACGCGTCACTTCCCGCGAATCGGGGGCGGGAAAACGGGCAATGTCTCTATATTCTAAGCGGTAACCATCCAGTACAAGCGATTGATGGAGAGCAAGCGTTCCTTGCGTCTCCTTCTGAAAAAGTTCAATCCCGAGAATGCCGATTGCCATCAGCATCATACTAATATGAACCACATAGCCGCCATAGCGCCGACGATTGCGTCCAAAGAGATTCCAAAAAGCAGAGAAGATGTTCTCCCTGTGTGCTTTCCTTCGAGCGCGCACCGCGCGCCAGAACTCGTAGAGCGTAACAAACAACACCAATGCTATCAGGAAGAAACCGATCAACGCAATGCCATTACGGCTGTACGTAAAAAAGAGCACCACAGTCACAAGCGCAGCGGCCACGGCAGGTTTCCACAGAGCACGTCCAATGGTACGAGCACTGGCACTACCCCATGTGGAAAGCGGCGCAGCGCCCATTAAAAACATCAAAGCAGCAAACAACGGAGCGGTTGCCCGTTCATAGAACGGCGGTCCAACCGTCACCTTCTGATTCGTGAATAACTCCGAGAGCAGAGGGAAAAGAACCCCCCAGAAACAAACCACCAGCACGCTCATGAAAAGCAGATTATTGAACAGGAAAAGCGACTCGCGCGAAAACAGGGATTTGATTTCTACATCTGCTTTCAGACTCTCCCAACGATAAATCAGCAGACCAACAGAGGAAAAGAAGGTCAGGGCAATAAACCCAAAAAACATGGGACCAATAGCACTTTGAGCAAAGGCATGGACCGAAGAAAGCACACCCGAACGGGTCAAAAACGTTCCAAAAATGACAAGGGCATAGGTCAGGATAATCAAAATCATGTTCCACTGCTTGAACATGCCTCGCTTTTCTTGAATCATGACCGAATGCAAAAAGGCCGTTCCGGTCAACCAGGGCATGAAAGCAGCAATTTCTACCGGATCCCAGGCCCAATACCCGCCCCAGCCAAGGACATCATAGGCCCAGCGCCCGCCAAGTACCAACCCAAGCGAGAGAAAAAGCCAGGCCCAAAGAGTCCAACGCCGCGTCAGGTGAATCCAGCGGTCATCGCTGCGATTGGTAATCAATGCCGCCATGGCGAAAGCATAGGGTATGACAAAAGAAACAAAGCCTAAATACAGCATTGGCGGGTGGATGATCATTCCCGGATGCCGCAAGAGAGGATTCAAACCGCGCCCATCAGAGGGAATGAAAGGCAGGGTGCGAGCCGGTTGGAATACGGCCCGAATGATATCCCCTTCAGCAGTCTGCCAGTAACGCAAAAAGGGATTCTCAAAGAAGACAATCAGGCTGAGGAAAAAAGCCAGTGTGACCGCCGCCACGACCAACACCCATGGTAAGAGTTCGCGGTCGCGTTCCCATTTACGCAAAGCCACCAGCGAAGTAAAAGCCGACATAAGCCAGGCCCAGAAAACCAGCGACCCAGCCTGTCCGCCCCACAACGCCGTCGCCTTGAGATAGGCCGGCATACTCCGGCTGGTGACCTCATAAACAAAAGAAACTTGATAGGAATTGTTGACCAGCAAGTAGATCAGTGTTAGCGCCGAGAGCGTAAGCAGCGGCCATGTCAGAAGCATCGCCTGTCGGGCGCTTTCTACCACCGCATCCAGGCGTTTCCATTCGCCATACAGCGCCGCTCCAAGAGTGTAAAGTGTTAGGAAAAAGGTGAAAACCAGAACGCCAAAACCAATTTCAGCCAGCATGAAAATTCCTTTTTGAGAGAGCATCCAAGGAAAATGTCATATCAACCGGCCTGTTCCGGTACCGCCTCTTCATAACGGGTTGGGCATTTGAGCAGGAGTTCCTCAGCATAAAAGACACCATCCGCTTCCAGCCTGCCGGTCATGATGGCCTGAGCCTCGTTTGTCAACAAGTCGGGCTTGACGCCATTGTAAATTACCTTGAGGCGGCTGCGCGTCGGGTCGGTCACCGCCTGATGCAAGACCTCGGCCAAGCCGCCCTGCGCCTCAATTTCACTATTATCTCCGGTCACATGCGCCACTTCAAAGGTCAGCGTCAGCGTTTGTGGGTTGTACTGAATGGTATCTCCAATCACTGCACCTGAAACGCGCAGGGTTTTGCCAATCGCATTCTCCCCTTCTGCATGGACCTCATCCACCGTCATGAAATACTCTGCACTGGCTTGCGTAGATGAGACAATTAAATAAATCACCGCTGCCAGAATAAGGAAACCACCTATAATAAATTTGGGACGCATCTTTGTCTCCTCATAGCACAACAAACAAATAACGTAGAAAAAATTTTACATTCCACACATTAATCCAGAGTGAGAAAGTCTGGATTATAAGCAATGCGCCTCCTATATCTTGCTGCCAACACCCTTAATTTCGTGTACAATCAACTCATGCCCAACGCGGCTGCTATCATCCGTAATCGCAGTAAGCGCCGGCTCAAAAACCGGCAGCGGGCAGATTCACGCCTGCAACGCGGCTTTTTTGTCCTGGGGGTCATCTGTTCGCTGGTGCTGGCGCTTGCCTTGCTTGGCGCGGCCCTTGCCTACGCCTGGTTAACCAGCGACTTACCTTCGATAGAAATGCTCCCCGTGCTGCTTAAGCCGCCTGAAGGGCAATTGCTCCAGCCAACGCGCATCTACGACCGCACCGGCTTACACCTGCTATACGTCCTTGCTCCTGAGGATGGGCAGCGCGGCTATTTGCCGCTCAACCCGCAAAACCCGCGCCATTTGCCGGAGAATCTGGCAAACGCAGTTATTGTCATGGCCGACCCCAACTTCTGGACACATTCAGGCTATGTGTGGGATGGCTGGCAAAACCCCAATCTCCACCCCACGCTGGCGCAACGATTGGTTGCCGACCTGCTCTTGTGGAACGAACCGCCAACCCTGCGGCGCGCCCTGCGCGAGCGTTTACTGGCAGCGCAGATCACTGCCCATTATGGCCGCGCCCAAGTACTGGAATGGTATCTGAACAGCGCCCATTACGGACATTATGCCTATGGCGCTGAAGCCGCTGCCCAACTCTACCTGGGCAAATCAGCAGCAGATTTGAACCTGGCCGAATCCGCTCTTCTGGCAGCCGCAGCGCAGTTCCCGGCTCTCAATCCGCTGGATGCACCACAAGCCGCCGTCCAGCACCAGCGCGAAATCTTGCACATTCTGCAAATGACAGGACGAATTTCTAAGGTTGAGGCGACGCAAGCCCTGAATGAGTCTCTCCCTCTTCGCAAGGCCGCACCGGTTCCCTCTAACCCCGCGCCTGCGTTTTTCAACCTGGTCTTTTCCCAACTCGGACAGCATTTTCCACGCGCCCGCCTGGAACGCGGTGGTGTGAACATTTTCACCACCCTGGATTACGACCTGCAAATGCAGACAGCCTGCACGGTTGAAACCCAGGCACGCCGCCTGACAGGGGACCTGGCCGAGCAGCCCGAAGCAGATGGACGCCCCTGCGAGGCAGCACGCCTCCTGCCTGCTCTGCCGCCCGGCCTGAGCGTATCAGACGCTTCGCTGAGTGCTATCGTGGTAGATCCAAACGCCGGGCAGATACTGGCAGCCGTAGGCGAAACCCTGGCAGGACGCGAATCGGCCATCCTCTCAACCCATCCGGCCGGTTCCAGCCTGACGCCTTTCATTTACCTTGCCGGCTTCACACGCGGCCTGAGTCCAGCCTCGCTTAGTTGGGATGTACCAGGAATCGCCGGAGATGTGGAAAACTTCGATGGTCAGTATCACGGCCCGGTGCGGTTGAGAATCGCTCTGGCAAATGATTATCTGGTCCCTGCTGCACAGGTCCAGGAACAGATGGGAGCCGAAATCATCCAGCGTACAGCCGCATCCTTTGGCTTGCCGATTCGTCAAGAAGATAATCTATTGGATGGGAAAATTCAGATAACCTTGCTGGACGCTGCTGGGGCTTATGGTGCCCTTGCAAATAACGGACTGTTGGTAGGTCAGCCGGTAAGCGGAGAAAACCTGCAACCGGTAAGTGTATTGAAGGTGGAAGATGTAAACCATAGCCTGTGGCTCGACTGGCGCCGCCCGCAAACACAGGCGGTTGTTACTCAACCCCTGGCCTATCTGATGAATCATGTTCTGAGTGACGAAGCCGCCCGCTGGCCAAGCCTCGGCTACCCCAATCCGCTGGAGATTGGCCGCCCCGCTGCGGCAAAACTGGGACAAACAGCCAGCCGGGAGGATGTCTGGGTAATCGGCTACACCCCACAACGACTGACAGCCGTCTGGACGGGCACGACGGCAGGTTTCCCGCCCATCGTGACTGCCGGCCTTTGGCACGCGCTGATGAAATATGCCGGTCGTGACCTGCCGCCTGAAGGTTGGAAGATGCCCATGGGGGTAACTATGCTGGAAGTCTGCGATCCCTCTGGCCAATTACCAACCCGCGATTGCCCAAACGTGGTCACTGAGGTCTTTCTCAATGGGAATGAGCCGGTGCAATATGATACGCTTTACCATGCCTATCAGGTCAACCGCGAGACAGGCTTTCTAGCAACAGTTTTCACACCGCCAGAATTGATAGAAGCACGAGTGTATATGAAAGTGCCAGATGAGGCGCGCGCTTGGGCTGAACAAGCCGGTGTGCCTCTGCCGCCAGAGACCTATGATGCCATTCAACCCCCACCAGCCAGCCCCTCTGTAAAGATTACATCTCCGGCCATGTTTGCAGATGTGCGCGGAGTCGTGCAGGTCAATGGAACAGCCGCAGGTGAAGGATTCACTTCTTACCGGCTATTGGCTGGTCAGGGACTCAACCCAACCGGCTGGGTGCAGATCGGCGAGGAGGTTACCGCGCCGGTTCAAGACAATCTGCTGGGGATATGGGATACAAACGGCCTGAACGGGTTGTATGCCATCCAATTACAAGTGGTGCGACTTGATCAGCGTCTGGAAACGGCAGTTGTGCAACTAACGGTGGATAATCAATCACCGCAAGTACACATTACCTATCCGCAAGATGGCATCAGTCTGAAATATGCCGAAAACCGCCAGGTCACTTTTCGGGTTGAGGCTGATGATAATTTGTCACTGGCACAGGTGATGTTCTACCTGGATGGCAAATTGCTCGGCGTGCTTGAACAACCTCCGTTCTTATGGACCTGGACTTCACAAACGGGAAAGCACAAACTACGCGTGGTGGCTGTTGACCGGGCCGGCAATCAGGCCAGGCAAGAAGTTCAATTTGATCTTACGCGTTGAGGAGAGTAAAGAGTGCCCTACAATTTTGATACTTTGATAGATCGCCGGCCATCCAACAGTATAAAATGGCATCGCTACGCGCCAGATGTCCTGCCAATGTGGGTGGCCGATATGGATTTTCGCGCACCAGAGCCGGTGCTGGAGGCATTGCGTCGAGCCATAGCCCATGGCATCTTTGGTTACGAGGAAGCCTCGCTTTCCTTACGGGAAACTGTTGCCGCGCGGATGCAGCGGCTGTACAACTGGCAAGTCACACCAGAAATGGTGATTGCTGTCCCTGGCCTGGAAAGCGGGTTTAATACCGCGGCCTGGGCTGTCTGTGCACCAGAAGATGGCCTGCTTGTTCAGACGCCGGTTTATCCCCCCTTTTTGCGAGTGCCGCGCAATGTTGGCTTGGTCGGTCAACCCGCACGGCTGAGGCAGGTAAACCATGAATATACCTTGCATTATGAGGTGGACTGGGAAGCGTTCGAATCTGCCATCAACCTGCAGGAGGCGCGAACGCGCATGTTCCTGCTCTGTCACCCACACAATCCCATCGGTCAAGTTTACAGCCAGGCCGACCTGACCCGCATGGCTGAGATCTGCGCTTCTGAAGATATTGTTATCTGTTCCGATGAGATCCACAGTGAGTTGCTGCTGGGTGGAGTGCAGCACACGCCCATGGCCGCGCTCTCTCCTGAAGTGGCTGCTTACACCATCACGCTAATTGCACCCAGCAAAACCTTCAATGTTGCCGGCTTGTTTTGCGGCTTTGCCATCATCCCAAACGAATCGCTGCGGCGTCGCTATCAGGCTGCAATTGAGCGTCTGACTCTGCATGTTAATAGTTTAGGATTAATTGCAGCCGAAACCGCACTTTCCGGTATATGTGATGACTGGCTAAAAAGTCTATGCACGTATCTGACCGCCAATCGGGATTTTCTGGTGAATTACGTGCGCGAGCACCTGCCCGGCATACGCACAACAGTCCCTGATGCAACCTACCTGGCATGGTTGGATTGCACTGCATTGCTGGAAAACGGGCAAATCCAGGGTTCAGCACACAAATTCTTTCTGGAAAAAGCCCGTGTGGCTCTCAACGACGGCGCTGATTTTGGGCCTGGCGGTGAAGGTTTTGTGCGCCTTAATTTCGGCTGTCCGCGCCAGACGTTGATTGAGGCTTTGGAACGTATGTCTGCAGCGCTGAGAGAATCAACATAAACGATCTGGAACAAGAAAGCCACTGCAGAAGTGCTGGTAATATTTGTGAGGGTATAATTTTGTACTGTTGACTGGCAGTATTTGTCTGGCTGAAATGAGGCCAAATGAGGCAATATGTACACCTTGTCCCCTGACGAAAAGACCGCCCTGGTCATGATTTATACTCACAATAGCCTGTTACGCGGCGAAGCGGTAGTCAAGGAAAGCATCCGCGTCAGTACCTGGCTGCGCACAGACGGCGCGCCAGAATATATTCATCTGCTCAAACCACAAGTATTGACCATTGCGGCCAACGCAGTTAAAACGCAAACATTCAATGAGATGTACTTCCCGACTGCATTGGCAATTGCTTTCCACATTGTACCGCCGGCCCACGATCCGCCAGATTATGATCCGACTGAGGCCAACCGCATCATGCAGCCAGTGACGTTAATGGTGGGCGCCTTTACCTTCCGCGGTAAGGTTCGTATCTCGGCCAAAACGGATTTGGGAAGCAGTATTGCCACATCGCGCGTTGCCTGGATGTCTGTTTATGAAGTAAACATCTCCAGCCCTGTCCTGCCGCAAATGGGAGTGTTGCAGGTTCCAATGGTCATTGTACGCCCATTGCACGTCTCTTTTGCGCTGGAAGAACAACAGGCAACAAATCCAACAAATTGATGTAAGGCATGGATAAAAAAGGCGGATGGGGGGCACCCATCCGCCGATTTACCGATAAAGCAAGAAAAGGGTGGGGAACAAGCATCTTGGGCGACGCAGAGCGTCTGAACAAGAGAAACAAGACGTTTCCTTCAGGCTAATGGTTCCCGGCCTCTTCTCGGTTGTAACTTACATCCAATCTTTCGATACACACCTCCTTTCAAAGTCAAGAAGCGAATACCTGCTATCATCATACAACCAAAAGCAGGTCAACACATTAAAAACACCCATCAAATTTGTAAATGGAGGATTGTTAGAGCCAGTCTCTTGTGTCTCTTTAGAGATAGGGTATAATCCAAGTTGTCAGACAACTTTCTTTTTCTCTTACCAGGAGTTTTCCCATGTCCAGAATTGACCTCACTATCCACAAAGACCGCCGCGCCCGCGCCGTTCAGCGCGCCCGCGAGCGCAACATCATCATCCCCACCTTTGCGCAGATGAAAGACCCGGCCAAAATTCCCGCCAAAATCAAGGAGGAACTGGCCGGCATCGGGCTGTGGGATGTGCATCCGCGCAACCTGTTCCGCATCACCTGGAAAAACGAACCGAAGGCGCACGGCGGCGGCTTCGGCGGTGTGAACTGGATGGAACTGCCCCCCAGCCTGACCGGCGTCCCCGCCCGGATTATTGTTTTGGTGGGCAAGTGGTTCCCCACCGGCGCGCACAAGGTCGGGGCGGCGTTCGGCTGCCTGGTGCCGCGGCTGGTCACGGGTCAGTTCGACCCGACCACGCAGAAGGCGGTCTGGCCCTCCACCGGCAACTTCTGCCGCGGCGGGGCCTACGATTCGGCCCTGCTGGCCTGCACCTCCATCGCCATCCTGCCCGAAGGGATGAGCCGCGAACGCTTCGAGTGGCTCTCGCGCATCGCCGGAGAAGTCATCGCCACCCCCGGCAGCGAATCCAACGTCAAGGAAATCTTCGACAAATGCTGGGAATTGCGCAAATCGGGCGAAGACCTGATGATCTTCAACCAGTTCGAGGAGTTCGGCAACTACCTGTGGCACTACGAGGTGACCGGCCACGCCATGGAGGAAGTGGTGAAGCAGGCCGCCGGTCCGCGCGGCGTGTACCGGGGCATGGTCTCGGCCACCGGCTCGGCCGGGACGATCGCCAGCGGTGACTACATGAAGCAGGTCTTCCCTGGCAGTCTCATTGTTGCCAGCGAGGCGCTGCAATGCCCCACCCTGCTGGAAAACGGCTTCGGGGCGCACCGCATCGAGGGCATCGGCGATAAACATGTGCCCTGGATTCACAACGTCAAGAACACCGACATGGTGGTGGCAATTGACGACAACGCCGTGGTCAGCCTGGCGCGGCTGTTCAACGAACCCGCCGGGCGGCGTTACCTGGTCTCGCAGGGCGTGCCGGAGGCGCTGGTGGCCAATCTCGACCTGCTGGGCTTTTCGGGCATTTCGAACGTCCTTTCGGCCATCAAGGCTGCCAAGTATTACGAGATGGGCGAGGACGACATCCTGGTCACGGTGCTGACTGACTCGATGGAACTGTACCAGTCCCGGTTGAAGGAAATGCACGCCGAGTACGGCGAGTACAGCGAGCGGGACGCCGCCGCCGATTACGCCTGCTGGATTTTGCAGCAGTCCACCGACAACCTGCTCGAACTGCGCTACGCCGACCGCCGCCGCGTCCACAACCTGAAGTATTTCACCTGGGTCGAGCAGCAGGGCAAGACCTACGAGGAAATCGTCCGCATGTGGAACGAGCGCGAGTACTGGACCGCCGTGCAAACCCAGGCTGACGAGATTGATGCGCTGATCGAGGCGTTCAATGCGGAAGTGGGGTTGGTCTGATAGTTGGATAGTCGTTCGTGGAACAGGCCGTCTGCGCGAGCGGGCGGCCTGATGATTCTGGAGAGGCGGGTTGCGGGTATAATTTACATCATGGAGTTAGCCCTCTCTCTCTAAAACAGCATCCGTTTTATGCTACACTTGCCACAGGTTTTCTAGAAATGACAATTGGAAGTAGCATTCAAATCGGTGATGTGATTCGCAATGCCGTTGCCTTCAACGCCAAGAACTGGCCAGGTGGCACAATGAATTCTGATTCTTTAGTCCAGTCTGTACAAGATTTTTTTGACCTTTTAGAAGAAAGAAAGATTGATTATGTTCTTGTTGGGGGAATTGCTATCCTTTATTACGTTGAAGGAAGAAATACTCAAGATTTAGACTTGCTTCTGGCGATTTCCTCTCTGAAGAAACTGCCCGAACTCAAAATTACAAGTCAAGACATGTATTTCGCCCGTGCAAATTATGGTGAGTTGCAAATTGACCTCTTACTCACACGAAACCCACTTTTCAAAAGAGTTCACAAAGGGTATTCAAAGGTGCAAAAATTCCTGGACAGAAGTATCCCTTTGGCAACAGTTGAAGGCTTATTGCTTTTAAAACTATATGCGCTGCCTTCCTTATATCGGCAGGGTAATTTTTCCAGAGTGGGTATTTACGAGACCGATATTGCCACTTTGCTCCATTACTACCAGCCAGACATAAACGCTTTGCTCAGTGAAATTTCAAAATATGTAAGCGAAACGGATTTTGAAGAAATCCAAGCCATCGTTTCTGATATTCAAAAGCGTGTTGAGCGCTTCAAAAACGAGTCTCGTTAAACTGGTGGGACTCAGTCCCTTTGAGCGTCTTCTACCTTTGGTATTTTCCTGCGTGTAACAGGCCGTCTGCGCGAGCGGACGGCCTGATGATTCTGGAGAGGCGGGTTGCGGGTATAATACATCCGCAAAGAAAGAGTTGTTTCGAGAAAAGAGGATATGTCCAACGATCTTGAACTGGTCACCATTGAAGAAGCCGCCCAAATTGTGGGGAAAACTCCAGCCAATATCCGGGACTATATTCAACGCGGCCGAATCGGAAAATATAACGAAGAGGGTGAACCGATTCAGCGCGCTGCCAACGGACACTTGCGCGTTTCGCTCAAGGAAATTAGAGTTTTCCTCTCCCTGATTGAACAGGGACTAGAAAAGCACCATCACGCCGGACTTCATCCAGAATTAGGCTTCTATGATGTGCCAGAATATCAACGCACCAAGCATGTTCATCGTTTACACCCCTATTTAGGAAAATTCATTCCCCAACTGGTCGAATGGTTTTTGGCTCGCTACTTTCAAGCCGATGATGTGATTCTCGACCCCTTTATGGGTTCAGGAACAACGTTGGTGCAAGGAAATGAGATGAAAATGCACACCATCGGCATTGACATTTCCCCTTTCAACTGCCTGATTGCCAGAGTCAAATTGGCGAAATACGATGTCATTGAGGCGCGTGCTGAAATTCTGGAGATTGAACGCCGGGTGACTACCTTTTCCAAATACCTAACGCGCTCCCAAGAGGTCAATCTGTCCCTGTTCCCCGAAGAGCGGATGGATGGACTCAAAGAGAGCCTGCTGGCAGAGTGTCAGAGTGAATACCTGCGCACCTGGTTTGCGCCACGCGCCTTGCTGGAAATGTTATATTACCGCAGGCTGATTCAAAATTACCGCTACCAAGATTTATTACGGGTAGTGCTCAGTCGCGCGGTTCGCTCTTCGCGCCTGGTGCCGCATTACGATTTGGCTACGCCCAAGGCGCCTTTGCCTGTTGGGGAACAGTACTGGTGCAGGAAACACAATCGCTATTGCATGCCTATTGACAATTGCATCACAAAAATCCATGCCTACAGCGAGGATACGGCCCGCCGCATTGCTCAATTTGACAAACTTCGCTCCGACAAGGCCACAGTAGTCATTCAAGGCGACTCCCGGAATGTAAATTTGCCAGCCGAGTTATCTAACACGCCCATTGCGGGCCGACCGATTGATGGTATTTTCACGTCTCCTCCGTATGTAGGACAAATTGACTATCACGACCAACACATTTACGCATATGAGTTATTTGGCTTTCCTCGTCAGGACGAACTCGAAATCGGCCCTAAAAAACGTGGAAAGTCAAAACAGGCCCAAGAAGAATACATAGATGGAATCTCGGCTGTTTTTCGGAATATTCTCCCATTCTTGAAGCCTGATGGCAAAATCTTTATTGTTGCAAATGACCGTTTCAACCTTTACCCGGAAATTGCCCGCCGCAGCGGCATGAAAATTGTGGATGAGTTTCATCGAGCAGTCACAAAACGCACCGAGCAGGGGGATGATCCCTACCAGGAAACCATATTCTTCATGATGAAGGCAGGTTGAGATGGGCTTATCGGACCAGCAACGCAAAGGAGTAGCAACCCTTCTGCAGGACAAAATCAGGAAAAAACTGGTCGAATATTCTCCTGAGAGCCAGCATATGCCCTTCCATGTGCGACTGTTAGGTCGGGATCGAATGGCTTTGTTTTCGTTCATTCACTCAATCAACACCATGCTTGGCTCAGCGATTTTTGAGCAAGTGGCTGTAATCATTGCCAGACCAAATTTCCAGCGGGTGATCAGCCAATACAAGGGTTTGCCAGATTCGATGAGCCAAGAGGCGCAGCGGGTCATCCAGGAGATCATGGATAACCTGGAAAGGGGAGCCGCAAAGCCAAATAAAACAGAGGAGATAGAACGCATTTTGAAGGTGGCTCAAACCGGCACTCTGAATAAAGTAAAAAGTCCTTGTGTTGATTTATTTCTTCAGGCTGAGGATGGATGCGAATATTACTTTGACCTTAAGACTGCCAAGCCAAACATAGAAGGCTTTGCCGATTTCAAGCGTAAAGTCCTGGAGTGGGTTGCCATTCGAGGTGCTGTCCATCCCCAGCCGACTGGAATTTATACTGGCCTTGCTATTCCGTACAATCCCTACGAGCCAAAGCCTTATGCCCGCTGGACCTTGCAAGAGATGTTCGATTTGCCTGACGAGATAAAAGTGGGCGAAGAATTTTGGGATTTTCTCGGCGGTAAGGGCACTTATTTGCAATTGTTAGATGTATTCGAGCAAACAGGCCTTCAGTTACGCCCAGAAATTGACGCTCGATTCAGCTAGTTTGCCTCTCATCGGCCATAAGAGGAAACACTGATGTCTGTTCTGATTCCAGAAGAGATCGCCGTTTTTGCCGAACAAGGGATAGAGGAATTCTATCAACACTGTATCGAATCCCTCCGTTGTCTTTCCCTACCAGAGATTCTCGCGAACGCGAATCTGTACCTGTTGGCAAGCAGGCAATCCTATTCGGCAGGAGATTTGGTTCAAACGCTGTTAGCGCATTATTTTGCACCCCGTGAAGAGCATTTCTTTGAGCAGTTTCTTAAAGAACTCGCCATCTTCGTCTGCTCGCGGGTCTTTGGCGGGAGGAAATCCGCTGCCGAAGGGATTGACCTGGAATTCGAGCGCGATGGAACGTTGTATCTGGTCTCCATCAAGTCGGGGCCGAACTGGGGCAACAGCAGCCAGGTCAAGCGCATGGTGGAGAACTTCAAAAAAGCCCAGCGCATCCTGCGCACCAGTGGCAATCAGCAACCGATTGTGGCCGTCAACGGCTGCTGCTACGGCAAGGACAACCAGCCCGACAAAGGCGATTACCGGAAACTCTGCGGGCAAGCCTTTTGGGAATTCATCTCCGGCAACCACCAACTCTACGTCGAAATCATCCAGCCGCTTGGCCACCAGGCCAAACAGCACAACGACGCCTTCCAGGCCGAATACGCCCGCTTACTCAATCTCTTCACCCAGGAATTTTTGCAAGAATTCTGTACCAACGGTCAAATTGACTGGCCCAAACTGGTTCAATTCAATTCGGCCAAAAACTGATTGACAACATGCTAACACCCGCTTCTCTCGTCCTCGTCTGCCTCCTGCCCGCGCCGCGCGACCTGGAGATTGCCCGACTGCTGGGCTGGTACCGCATTCCCTTCCGCAGCGCGCCTAAGGTGATTGCGGTGGACTACCTAGCCTTCTACCAGCCAGCGTCTTTTGGTGCGCGCGGCGGGCGGATTGAATACATTGCTGAAGTGCGCGGCCATGAACTGACCACCCGCGCCGAACTCCTGCGCGACGAAGCGGAGCATCCACGAGCGCATGAGGAATATTTCAAAATCCAGATTGGCTCATTGGAACGGCTGCCACATCCTATCCTGGCAGATAAATGGAAGCGGCTGACGTTTCTCTACACCACCGGGGAATACCTGCTCAAAGCATCCAGGCTCAACGACCTGGTCGTGCAAAGCGAGGAGCGGCAAAGCCTGTGGCAATCACTGCGTGAACGTGCAGAAAACGCCTTGCTTTACCACACCGACCTCCCCGAAGCCGACTTGCCGCCAGAGATTTTAATTGCCCTCCTGGGGATTCAGGAAACTTCAGCGTCATATCCAACAGAAGACTCCCGGCAAAATGCAGCAAAGGATGTTGAATGGTAGATAAGGACAAAGTTGCCGCCCCACGCGAACCCGTCTGGACCTATCGGGGCTATGAACTCAAGGCCAGTGAGTTCACCACAGCCATGGTCCATCTTTTTCGCGCCGAGGTCCAACGCGCCAACATCTGGCGTCAGCGATTGGATACAACCACCAATTGGGCTGTCGTTACCACCGGTGCCCTCATATCATTTGCTTTTAGTCAGGCTCAAGGCAGCGCTGTGGTAGTGCTGCTCAATATGGTTTTGGTAACCATGTTCCTGGTCATCGAAGCGCGCCGTTACCGTTACTACGAATTATGGAGTTACCGCATCCGCCTGATGGAAACGGATTTCTTCGCGGCCATGCTTGTCCCGCCTTTTCAGCCATCGCCAGAATGGGCCGAATCGCTGGCCGAAAGTCTGCTCCAGCCAGATTTCCCCATCTCCAACTGGGAGGCGCTTGGCCGCCGCCTGCGCCGTAACTATTGGTGGATTTATGCCATCTTAGGCGGAGCCTGGCTGGCGCATCTCTGGCTTTTACCTGTGACAGCCGCTTCCTGGCAGGAATTTATCAGACGCGCCGAAGTGGGGGGTATCCCCGGTGAGATTGTTCTGGCCTGCATGCTGGCGGCTTACGCAGCATTGGCAGTGCTGGGGCTGGCAACCCTGCCTTTGCAACGCGCCGCTGGTGAGGTCCTGCCGCGCCACGATCTGGCTCCCGTTAAGACAGATGAACAAGCAAGCCCTGGCCTGTTGCGAGCGTGGTTTCGTCCCACCCACCGGCGGCAACAACTGCTGGCCGTCATCATCACCGCCCAGGCAGATAGGGTCAGCCAAGCCATCCTCAAAAGCATGGGACGCGGCGTGACGGCATTGACCGGCAAAGGCATGTATACCGGCCAGGAGCGCACCGTGCTCCTATGCGCCCTGACCGTAACCGAAATTGCCCATCTCAAACACTTGGCTGCAGAGGCCGACCCGCAGGCATTTGTTGTGGTCACACCGGCTCAGGACGTGTTTGGTAAAGGTTTCATGCCACTGGAGGAAAAGACATGACATTGCTCATCAAAAACGGGACTCTCATTACCGACGTAAATGCCTTCCAGGCTGACATTCTGGTTGAGGGCGAGAGAATCATCCAAATTGGGACGGGTCTGACCCACCCCGCGGCTGAACTTGTAGACGCCTCCGGCAAACTCATCCTCCCCGGCGGCGTGGACCCGCACGTTCATCTTGACCTGCCAATGTTTGGCACCGTCTCATCAGATGACCATTACACCGGCACCAAAGCCGCCGCCTTTGGCGGGACCACCACCGTCATTGACTTCATCTCGTTTGATTTCCCCACCTTCCAGGAATCGGTAGAGGCCTGGCACAAAAAGGCCGAAAAAGCCGCTGTGGATTACTCGGCGCACATGAACCTGACCCGTTTCGATCAGACAGTGGCAGCCGAATTGCCTGTCCTGGTCAGGATGGGCATTCCGTCCGTCAAAACCTTTACAGCCTACAACAACCGCCTGCGGCTGGATGACGGCAGCATCTTTCAGGCCCTGCGCATCACGCGCGAGAGCGGAATGTTGATGCTGCTGCATGCCGAAAACGGCGATGTCATCGAGATCCTGGTGACCGAGGCCCTGGCGGCTGGTCACCGCACCCCGGAATGGCATGCCAAAACGCGCCCGGCCTGGGGCGCGGTGGAGTCGGCTCTGCGCGCCTTTGCCCTCGCGGCCACTGCCGATGCGCCGCTCTACCTCGTCCACATGAACACTGCCGGCGAAGTGGACATGCTCCGCTATGCTCGCCAACGCGGCCTGAAGGTGATGGGCGAGACCTGCCCGCAGTACCTGTTCTTCACCGAAGACGATTTGCGCCGCCCCGATGGCGCCAAGTGGATTTGCTCCCCGCCCATGCGCACCAAAGCCGATAACGCCCGTCTGTGGGAAGGCCTGGCCGATGGCACGATTCAAACCGTTGGCACAGACCACTGTCCGTTCTTCTTCGACGGGACGAAGCCGATTCTCTACGATGGGCAGCAAATTGCCATCCCCGGCAAGGAACTGGGGCGTGACGACTTCACCAAAATCCCCAACGGCCTGCCGGGCGTGCAGGATCGGCTGCCGGTTCTGTGGACAACAGGCGTGGGGTCGGGTAAATTGACGCCAAGCCAGTTCGTGGCGCTTACATCCACCCAGCCGGCCAAAATCTTCGGCCTGTACCCGCGCAAGGGCGCCCTCCTGCCCGGTTCCGACGCCGACCTGGTCATCTGGGATCCGCAAAAGAAGGTCAAATACGGCGTCGCCTTGTCTCATCAGCGCACAGACTATAACCTGTACGAAGGCTGGGAATTGACCGGCTACCCCGAAAAAGTCTTTCTGCGCGGCAAATTAATTGTTGACGGGGAGCGGTGGTTGGGCCGCCCCGGCGGGGGACAATTCCTGCCGCGCCAGGCCGGCGCGCCGGTTGTATGACTAAAACACCTGACGAGGAATGGGGAAAGCCATTTTCAAAACAAGCAAATCTCCCTAGCCCTGGTTATTTGGCAAGAGAAATGACTTCGTTGATAGGCAATTGTTGCTGAGCCTTTTCCACCAGTTCAGGGCGGATGACGACCAGGCCGATGTTGTAGCGCCCGGAGCGCAGGGCTTCGATGGCGTTGACCCAGCCTTCGCCGCGCATCAGTTCGAGCGGGCCGAGTTCGTCCACGATGAAGAGGTCGGCGGGCAGGCAGGAGGCGAGGATGTCGTTGCCCCAGGCGAGGATGGAGGGGGAGAAGAGCCAGCGGCCCAGGGGGAGACCCTCACCCCCGGCCCCTTCGCGAAGCACCCCTGGGGGGCTCCCAGCGGGCGAGGGGAGGCCCTCACCCCCGGCCCCTCTCCCACTGGGAGAGGGGAGACCCTCACCCTCGTCCACTCTCCCGGTGGGAGAGTGGATGCCCTCACCCTGGCCCTCTCCCCCGGTAGGAGAGGGGATGCCCTCACCCTGGCCCTCTCCCGAGGGGAGAGGGGATACCGGCGCACATGCCGCCAGAAGCAGGGCAAAGAACAGAACGAACAGGGTCAAGCGTTTCATAAATTGCTCCAAAAAACGAGTTTGTAGCGCAAGTCTCTGACTTGCGCTACTACTTTGCGCTACAAGGATTCAGCGGTCATGGAGACCAGCCGCACGCCCATTTGACGCAGTTGATGGAAGTTTGCGCCTTCTTTGAGGGCGCGAATGACCGGTTCGGGCTGCCCGACGACCGCGCCGGAGAGAATCACCGCGCCCATCTCGAACAGAATCGGAGTCAGCGGCGTGGTCGGGCCGACGATGACCATCGGCACGTCGGGGCGGCGCAGGGCAATCAGGTCGTCGAAGGTGCGGTTGAGCAGGGTCATGGCGGTGATTGCCAGCACGTCGGCTTGCGGGATGATTTCGGGGGCGCGCTCGGCGGGGAGGTCGAATTCGTCTTGCGGATTCTGCTCCAGCACGAGCAACTTCCCCACCCGTGGGCGCAGTTCGGGGACGTACGGGAAATGCCCGACCATGACAACGGTCTTGCCTGCGCCCAGGCGGGCGAGGACCTCCTTCGAGTGCAGGTCAGTCCACAGGTCGGGACGGGGCGGAATCAGCGCGTTGACCGCTGCCATCCCCAACGAGACTTCGGGCGGGTGCGGTGAGCCGACGTATTCGGCCAGTTGGCGCGCCGAGAGTTCGGTCAGGTGACCGGCACGGGCAACGGCGGGTTCGGTGGTGTAGTGATGCGATTCGTCGCCGACGGTGGCGGCCAGCCCGCAGCGGGTCTGACCGTCCACTTCGGCCAGGACAGCCGTCCAGTACAGGCCCATATGGATGTCGAGAATCCTGCCGTTGGGCAGGGTGGGGAGGAGGCGGGAGAAGAGGGTGTTTCTTTGCATGTTGGATAGTTGGGTAGTCTGATAGGGGTTATTGTTGGGTGAACAGGTTGAACCAGAAATTGGAGACGGCGAAGGTCATCACCAGGCCGAGAGCGCGGCGCAGGCTCAGTCCGCTGAAACGCAGCGCGCCCCAGTAACTGCCCGCCAGCGCGCCGACCAGCCCCAGGGGGATGAGCGACAGGCTGAAAGCGTCCAACTGAAGCGTGCCGCCGGTGAAGCGTCCCACCAGCCCGCTGATGGAATTCAGCACGATGAACGCCGCCGACACGGCCGCGGCCTGTTTGGAAGTGCCCCAGCGCGCCAGGATAATCACCGGCGAAAGGAAAATCCCGCCGCCGATGCCGACCGCGCCGGAGAGCAGGCCAATCCCCAGGCCGACGAGCAGTGCCCAACGCAGGGACAGGGGCCGCAAGGGCTGATTGTCGTCCCCTTTTTTGCTGAAAAACAACAGGCGCACGGCCACGAAGGTCAGCACGGCGTAGAGAAGAATGGCATACGTCTGGTCGCTGATTTTGAACGAGCCGCCGAGAAAGGCCGCCGGGATGGAGGTCAGCAGAAAGGGGAGGAGCAGGTCGCGGCGCAGGTGGCCGGCCCGGTAAAAGGATGAAAATGAAATGCTGGCTACCAGCACGTTGAGCAATAGCGCCGTGCTGGCCATGACCTGCGGCGGGATGCCGAAGAAACTCATCACCGCCAGGTAGCCGGTCGCGCCGCCGAAGCCGACGCTGGCGTAGAGGAAGGCAATGAGGGGGACGAGGATATAGAGGAAGATAGTCATCAGGGGTCAGTGATCAGTCATCAGTTTAATAGTCTGATAGTCTAATAGTCGGATAGTGGGCTGGTGGCGTAGTTGGGCAGGGGGATGGATGGAGTGAGGTCGGTCAGCCGATAGTAGGCGTTTCCGGCGCAGGCACGGCAGAGGGTGAGACCGTCGCGGTGGATTTCGCGCTCGTTGATGATTTCTTCACCGCAGGCCTCACAGTTGACGCGCACGCCGGGACGCGAGACGATGGCTTCGATAGGGGTGTTGAGGGTCACTTCACAGACGGTGAACATCTCCTCGTCGGGCATGACCTGGTAGGCTCGCATCTGGGCAAAGTAGTGACGCGGCTCGTCGGGGGCATAAGTATACGCTTTTTGGCGGATGTCCAGCGCGGGGGCGACGCGCACGGCTCGACCGGTGACCGTATCCACGAAGACGGCAGCGGTCTTGCCGTAGTCTTCCACGCGCAGGGTGCGGTGGCCGACAGTGCAGTCGGTGACAGCGGTGATGCCATCGGCGAAGCAGCCATCTGCTTCAACGATGACCAGCAGGCGCTTTTTGGCAGGCGGCTCGTCGAAGCCGAGGGTTTTCATCCCGAGCAATCCCATGCGCACGCCGAGGATTTGGCGCGGGCAGAGGTGGGAATGGTGGGAGGCGGATTTTTGGAGGAGGGAGTCTAATGGTCTCATAGTTGGATAGTCTCATAGTCGTCCCTCACCCCTGGCCCCTCTCCCATTGGGAGAGGGGGAAAGAGCGAGGAAAATCAAAAACGCCGTCGCTGGAAAAGAGACGGCGCGCAGGGCAAAAGGCCCAGAGCAGCCTTCGTCTCCTTTCCAAAGGCCCCTCACCTGGTCTCCCCCAAAGGAGGAGGCGTGAGCAAAGGGGCGGGAGGCAAAAGCGTTTCCGCTTTTACCCGGCAGCGCAAGTCAGAGACTTGCGCTACGGTCCTGCCGCCATGCAATTCTGTTTAGGCGGTCAGGCTTCGGAGAGATATGAGTAGTGTAGCAGAAAAGCAGAAGATAGTGAAGTGATGAAGGTCACTTTGGTTGTAGGGAATCTCCCGACAAATTTGGGCGAAGTCCTACGCATTTTTTTCATCCCCTTCCCGCAATGGCAGGAAGGGGATGGATGGGGAACAAAAGGTCACGCGGCGGCTTGTTTGTCCATCAGCAGGCGATAGCCTGCCAGGAAAATCAGCCCAGCCAGCGAGACTGCCCAAATCGCCACCAGCCATTCGGTTGTGGTGGGGAAGTAGTTCAGGCTCAAGCCAGGACCGACATAGGCGGTGCGCAAGCCTTCGAACTCTGGCACGGTGAGGGCGGGGATGACCAGGTTGAGTTTGGTGGTGATCGCCATCAGCGCCGCCAGCGCGCCGCTCAACGCCAGCGCGGTTCGATTGTTGGGCGCGGCGGCAAGCAGAATCAGCGGCAGGAAGAGTCCCAACCCCAAATGGGCAATCCAGAACACCCACCAGTATTCGCCGAACAGGACGATTTGCAGGCTGGCGGTCTTGGCGGGGATGTTGGCGTAGAAGGCGGTGAAGTATTCGGACAGTTCCAGGACAAGCACTGCGAACAGTAGGGCAAGCGTCAGGTTACGCAGGAAAGGCTGAGGTCCTTTTTCGCCAAACAAAACACTCAGGAAAAGCAGGAGCGCCACGCCGCTGAATGCGCCTTCGACCAGGAACAGGATGGGGGTCAAGCCCGATTCCCACAGGGCGCGGGCGCTGACCACGCCGAAGAGCGAGCCTTCCGCCCCGCCGAACAGAATGGCAAACGGCAAGCCAATCCAGCCGAGAACGCGCAGGGCGGAACTGGCAGGCTGTTTCCATGCCAGGTAGAGCATGACCAGCAGCAGGATGCCGTAGAGGGTGTAGAACCAGGTCATCAGTCCCATCACCGAGCGGAGGCTGGTGGAGAGAAACAGGCTGAAGATGCGTTCCGAGCGTCCCAGGTCGAGCCAGACGCTGGTCAGTCCGCCAACCAGGGCAGCCAGCGCCACCAACAGAGACATCTTGCCCAGCGGCTGCACTGCTTCGACGCCGAAGCCGTATCCCAGCACGGCGACCAGAAACGCGCCTACCGATACGCCAATCAGCGTGACGTAGACGGCAATCCACAATCCCCAGGGGACATAGGTGTTATAGGCGGCGACAAGATGTCCGCCCGTGATGCGGTTGAACAAACCCACCAGTCCCGCCAAAAAGCCGAGACCAGCGATAGCCCAGAGAATTTTTTCAGTCGTTTTCATAGGAGACTTCTCCTTAATCGAAAGTGTGTTAGGACAACTCAGAGAGTTGTCCTACGTCATCAGCAGCGAACTGCCGCGTGACCCCTGCCAATGCGCCGAAGAAGGGTTCGCGGGCGCTGGTTTCGAGCGCGGCGCAGAATTGAGGCAGCCAGGGCAGCAGATGTTCGCGCAGGAAGACCAGGCTGGCACGCAGAGCGTCTTCCCGTTTGTCATCTGCCAGCGTTTGTTCTGCTAGAAAAGACAGGAAACCCAGTTCGAGCGCGATGTGGTCGGGGGGAATCGTCCCTTGTTCGGGAACCACTCCCCATTCCAGGTAGAAGCGGCGGGCGGCTTGGGCAGGGGGACCCATCAGTTGCTGTCCGTTCAGGTAGTAGGATGCGTAGGGGACGGCAGGGGTGACGCCGGGACCTTCCATCAGCCGCGTCATTTCGACGTTCAGGCGTTCGAGCGCTGCTTCGTTGAGCGGCATGTCGAGGGCGCTCTGCACTTGACGTAAGGCTTCTGCTACCGCGTCATCCTGCTCCCAACTCAGCAAGCGAAGCGCTTCCAGCGTTTCTTCGCGCAAGGGGTAGCGGTAGAGCGCCGCCAGCAGACGATAGAGAATCAGCCGGGTTTCCAGCATATCGCCTGTCATAGTTTCTTCACCTTAGCGATGATGTCGGCATAAACAGGCATGCCCATAATCGGCGAGTGACCTTCAGGGTCGGTCAGGTCGTTGGCGTTGGGGGTCACGTCGCGGAAGTCGTAGGTCAGACCGAGGCCGGGGCTGAAACGTCCGCCCGCGCCCATCGCCACACGCAGCACGCCGGGGCGGATGGTCTCCACCAGGTTAACCTTGCCCTTTGTCTTATGCTTGAGCGGCGTTTCCAGTTCCACCAGGTCGCCGGTTTTCAGTCCCAGTTTGCGGCCGTCGGCAGCATTCATTTGGATGACGCCGATGCACCACGAGCCTTTTGCCAGCCGCACCTTGCGCCCGCTGGGGGTGGGACCGTTTTCGCCGATGACAATTTCGTCCACCACGCGCTCGTCGTTGAGCGGCGCCCACAGGTCTTCGGTGGGGATGCGTCCCAGCCAGTCCACCAGTTGCGTGCCAGACATGGCATGATGGACGCGCCCGCAAATCACCTGGAAGGGGTATTCATCTTTGTATTTGGCGTAGTCCGGGTTGGTGTAGGGATTCCAAACGGTCTCGAACCAGTAGAAGGTGGATTCGTATTTCTTCCAGCCCAGTTTGGCAATGGCAAAGGGCGTTTCGCCGGCGGCTTCGATGAGTTTGTTGTATTTGGAATACTGCCCCTGTCGTTTTTTCTCGCCGTCTTTTTCGACTTCGTAATCCCAAACGAACTCGACCTTTTTGCTGGCGGTCTTCAACACCCCGCCGTTGTTGAAGCGATGCCACGACATGGGCCAGATGGCGACGCCGTTGTGTTCGCGCAGCCACTGCGCGGTGACGTACTCGCCCTGAACGACTTTTTTCTCATCGTCAATCGTCACTCTGCCAGATTCAAGCGAATCGGGCGTGCCGATGAGCTTGTAGTTGACGGGATATTTCGGATACGGTAGGGGTTCGCCGCAGTGAGCGCGACCGGGCGCAACTTTGAGGGCTTCATTCCAGAAGTCTTCTTCTGTGGGGAACTTCTCCCAGAAGTCTTCGGGCTTGATGTCGGGGTCGCCCTTCTCGTACAGTTTTTTCGCCAGGGCAATCATGATGTCGTACTGCGTCTTGGATTCGTGCAGTTTATCAATCACGAAATCGCGCAGGTAGATAACCTGATGGCTGGGGTAAATATCCGAGAGGCTCATGCGCTCCATGTAACTGGCTTCGGGCAGGATGACATCCGCGTACAAGCCGGTCTCGAGCATGGGCGTATCAATGTAAACGACCAGTTCGACGCGGTATTCATCCCCGTCTTTGGCGGTCAGGGCTTCGATCCAGTGGGCGGTGTTCGAGCCGGTGATGACGGGGTTGCCGGTGCGCATGAAGAAGGCTTTGATGGGGTATTTGTGACCGCGGAAGGGACCATAACGAAGCGTGACGCCTTCCAGGAAACGGCGCGGGTAATCGCCGACCACGTCGTCCCAGGCGGCGGGCCAGTCGCCGTAGTAGTCCATGTGCAGCTCTTCGATTTTGCCAGTCACATCCTGACCGTTGACCTTGCGCGTCACTTCGCGTTTGACGAAGTCTTCGCCCTTGACCTTGCCGCCTTTGTCGCTCTTGACCAGTTCGGTGTCAATCGCGCCGCCTGGCACTTCCATGTTGCCGGTGATGACGTTGAGCGCCGTGCCGATGATAGAGGCGACGTAACCGTTGTAGTGATGTCCGATGCCGTTCATACCCCAGACCAGCGCGGCGGGTTTGGTGATGCCGTAGGTGTGCGCCAGTTCGGCAATTTTCTCGGCTGCGATGCCGGTGCGTTCCGCCGCCCATTCGAGGCTGAAGTATTTCAAGCCGTTGAGCGGGTCTTTCTTGTTCCAGCGAGACTTAAACGCGGCGAGGAACTCATCCCAGCCCTGACTGTACTCCTGGAAGGACCAGTCAATGTAGCGGCGGAAGGGGTCGTTGTCATCGTTGTTTTCGAGAATGTAGCGCAAGATGGCGGCGAACAAGTCGGGGTCAGTTCCAGGGCGGATGGGAATCCACTGATCGGCTTTGGTGGCGGTGTTGGAGAGGGCCGGGTCAATCACGATGATTTTTGCGCCCGCCAGTTTGGCTTCCACTGTGCCGCGCGATTCGTAGTTGATGCGCGTGGCTGTGAAGGGATTCCATCCTGCATAAATAATTAGTTTGGTGCGATAACTGTAATCGTTCTTCAAACTGCCGTCCGGCTGGCGGACGAGAACGGGACGCATGACGTCCGGCTCGACGCGCTTGCCGCCGAACATGATTTTCGGTCCGTGGCGGCGCGGGGTGTCGCAAATCGCGCCATGTTCGGTGACGTGCGGCGAGCCAAAGGCGCGGAAGAGATACCAGTACGGGTCGCGGTCGGTCACGTCGCCAGCGTCCATGATGGCGCATTCCGCGCCGTGCTTTTTCTTGAGCGCAATCAACTTGTCGGCGATGTAATCCAGGGCTTCATCCCAGGAGACGCGCTTGAACTTGCCTTCGCCGCGTTCGCCCACGCGAATCATCGGGTATTTGATGCGGTTGGCGTTATAAACCATTTGCAGGCCCGCGGCGCCCTTGCCGCACACGCCGTTGGTGTTCATGGGACCGTAGACATTGCCGTAGATGGCGGACGCCACGCCATTTTCCACCTTGACTTTGATGCCGCATTCGGCGGGACACATCACGCAGGAGGTGTAAACGTATTTGGCGTTATCCTGCAATGCGGCGCGCGCTGCGGCGGTGCTGATGGGCTTGAACCCGCTGCCCAGTCCCTGCAAGGCAGCCAATCCAGCAACGCCTGCGCCGCTCAGTTTTAGAAAGTCGCGCCGCGAAAGTTGTTTTTCGGAATTTTGAGTTTTCATATTTCGCCTCCTACACCAGGTAGTACACCTGCGGTTTGGTGCCAAGTTCTTCTTTGAGCCGCATCACGTTTGGCTGGGAAAGCAATTCAGAGACCAGGCTTTGCGGGTCGTTCAAGTCGCCAAAATAGGTAGCATGGCCAAAGCAACTGATCGTGCAGGCGGGCAGTTCGCCGCGCTCGATGCGGTGAATGCAGAAGTTGCACTTGCGGGCGTTGCCGATGGGAGAACTGCCTTCCTTGCGGACGCGCTCTTCGCCATATTCCGGCGAAGGGAGCAATTCATAAGGCTGACGCTCGCCGCCGTTGAAGTCGCTGTAGAAATAGCCAGAGTCAAATGAACGCGCCGCATAAGGACAGGCAGTGATGCAGTAGCGACAACCGATGCACTTATCGTAATCCACTGCTACAATGCCATCAGCGCGCTTCCAGGTGGCGTTCACCGGGCAGACATCCACACAGGGCGGCTCTTCACACTGCATACACGGGCGCGGAGTGAATCGCCGCGAGACGTTCGGGAACGTGCCGTGCGTTTCGGTCATCACCGGGCGGTAACTGATGCCCGGCGGCAATTTGTTCTCGGTGACGCAGGCGATGTTGCAGCCGTTACAGCCGGTGCATTTGCGCAGGTCAATCACCATCCCCCACTTGCGCTGTTCGATGGGTTTTTGCAGAGCGCGCTGCAAATCTTCCATCATGCGCTGGATGTAGTGCTTTTCTCCGTTGATGCCTTCCGGGATGTCGGGGATGGGCGTGAGTTCATCTCCCTGGATGCTGAAATCAGGGTGAACTGGCTCCAGGCTGCCCGGCTCCAAGGCCGGGGCGACCAAGCCGGCAAAGACATCGCTGGAGAACTTGTTCAGAAGATTTTGGGGCATACTCATTCTCCTTTCAAAGATTGGGCTTAAATAAGCCGAAAGCGCAGGACAAAGTCCCACGCTTTCATTGTAGGGAGAAGCGCCCGGCGGTGTAACTGCCTGGATTCCCAGTCTGGGACTGGGAATTTTCCTAGTTCATTAATCCGCGTTGGATGGCAAAACGGGTCAGTTCGGCGCGGTTGGTCAGACCAAGTTTGCGCATGATGTTGATGCGGTGAAAATCCACCGTCTTGGGGCTGATGAAAAGAATCTCGGCAATTTGCTGATAGGTTTTCCCTTGTGCCAACAGAACCAATACTTCACGCTCGCGCTCGCTCAGGCTGTCGAATGGGTCGGCGGTTTTCTCATCGCGGCTGACTTCGCTGACTAACGCACCGGCAATCGCCGGGTCCAGGAAGGTGCCGCCAGCGGAAACCATCCGAATGGCGGTGAGGAGTTCATCGCCCTCGGCGCGCTTTAGCACATATCCCGCCGCGCCCAATTTCAAGGCGGGCAGGATGTATTCCTTGTTCTCGTGCTGGGTCAGGAACAGAATACGGGTCTTTGGATTGGAATCCAGAATCTGACGCGTGGCAGCCAGCCCGTCCAGGCCAGGCATGCCAATATCCATCACAACCACATCGGGCTGCAACTCACGGGCACGCTGAACTGCTGCCTGCCCATCCCCCGCTTCGCCAATCACCTCCAGGTTGGGCTGTGCTTCGAGCAGGGCGCGGATTCCGGCGCGCAGAACCGCATGGTCATCTGCCAGCAGGATGCGAATTTTTTTTATCACGATACTTCTCCATCGGACAAAGGCAATTCCACCGTGACGCGCGTTCCGGCGCCGGGTCGGGACTCGACCTGTAACCTGCCTCCCAGCAATTCGGCGCGTTCGCGCATTCCGAGCAGCCCCAGCCCGCGCCCGTCTTGCAGGTGATGCGCCAGGGCTTCGTTCACGTCGAAGCCGCGCCCGTCATCCGTAATTTGCAGGGCAACGCGGAAGTCTTCAAATGTCAGGTAAAAATCCACGCGGCGCGCGGCAGCGTATTTTGAGATGTTGGTGATGGCTTCCTGGGCGATGCGGAACAGGGTGGTCTCGATTTCGGCGGGCAGACGGCGCTCGCCGCCGGAGATTTTCCACACAACCTGCACGCCTTCGTTTTCCAGGCGGCTCTCGGCGTACCAGCGCAGTGCGGGAAGCAGACCCAAATCATCCAGCACGCTGGGGCGCAGGGCGTAGATGATTTCCTGCAATTCGCGCACGGTGTCGCTGACAGCGGATTTCAGACGCGCCAGCAGGTTTGGCATTTGGGCTGCATCGTTTTGGGCGGCGCTCTCGGCGGCTTTCAGGCCAAACAGGATGGCGTTGAGCGATTGACCGGTGGCGTCGTGCAGTTCGCGGGCGATGCGCTTGCGTTCTCCCTCCTGAGCATGGAGCGAACGCGCCAGCAGTTCACTGCGCAATTGTTCCTTTTGGCGCAGTTCTTCCCACAGGCGGGCATTTTCCAGGGCGATGCCCATCTGCCTTCCGATGGCGGAAAGCAGACGCAGGTTGTTCTCATCGAAAGAACGCGGGGAGAAAAATGCCACGCTCAACGCCCCCAGCATTTTTTCGGGTCTGCCCAACGGGACGGTGGCGTGCTGCCACCCTTCAGCGGATGACTCGACGAGGCGGCTCAACAAGCACTCTTCATTGACTGCCATCACCGTCCCCTGTCCATTTTGCAGGCGTTCGCCGCAACGGCAATTTGGGAAGCGCGTGAGCAAGGGAAACTGCATCCCTTCGCAGGCGACCACTTTCCCGCTTCCATCCGCGCTCAAAATGGTCACCCAGCCTATCTGTAGTTCCAGCGCCTGCAAGGCTTCGCGCAAGCCGCGCTGGAGCATATCGGGCGAGTACGGCTCGCTCATGGCAAAAGCCACCGCGTTGAGTGCAGAGAGTTCGCGGTTGCGCAGGCGCAATTCCTGCTCACGCTGTTTGCGCTCGGTAATATCGCGCACAAACCAGACGATGGCAGGAGTCTCCTGATAGATGATGCGCGTGCTGGCAGTTTCCACCACATAACGCTCGCCATGCCGCCCGGCCAGGGTCAATTCGGTCACGCCGCTCTGCGCCGCGCCGGAGCGGAGATTGGACCAGGATTGATAAGCGAGTTCCAGCGAATCAGGCGCAAGCACGCTGGCGACGTTGACGCCAATCAATTCCTGCGGCGTGAAGCCCGTCAAGCGGGCAAAGGTGTCATTCGCAAATAGCAAGATTCCGTCCCTGCCGCTTTGCTCGGAGATGAGCGCGATGCCTTCGCCCACTTCGCTGGCCGCGGAAAGCAACGTTCTATAGCCCGCCTCCGAAATACTCAGGCGTCGAATGGCGGCCTGGATTTTCTCCGCCATGGCGTTGAATGCCGCCGCCAGTTCGCCAACCTCATCGCCAGACGGAAGGAAAATGCGCTCGTCCAGCCGCCCCTCCCCCAGTTGATGGACGCGCTGCGTCAATTCCACCAGCGGGGAGGTTGCCAGACGGCTGAAGCCATACGTCATGGCCGCCGCCAGCAGACAGCCCGCGGCGGTCAATGCCAGGACGATGCCCGTCATCCGACGCTGTTCCGTCTGGATGCGGTTCTCGCTGATGCCGATATGGACTTCCGCATTAATCCCATCCAGCGGGCGGTAGACAAAATCGCGCACCAGGCCATTTTCGGTCAGCAGGAGCAGTTCGCCGGATGAACTGGGACGCGGCGCAGTCAGGGTATAGAGCAGACCGCGCGGAAATCCGTCTGCAAAGGTATGCACAATGGGCGTATGCGGACCAAAGGCGAAGACGTACACCACATCGGAGTTGGAAGCGATGGTATCGTTGAGGGCTTCCTGAATGCTGACCAGGTTGCCCTCCAAAAGGGCGTTTGCCAGGCTGTCTCCCAGCGAGAGGGTAATGGCTCGACCAGAGTTGCTCAATTCCTGGCGCAGACTGCGCGCCAAAATCTGGTTGATGGCAAAAGTGGTAATCAGCCCAGCCAGAACGACAATCAGCACCATGCTGAGCATGATGCGGCTGGTGAGACGGCGGGGAAGAAAACGGTTGAGGAAGAGCATGACTGATAATACGCAACGTCCCGAAGGTTTCGTAACGAGAATCTTCGGGATGATATGTGTTACGGCTCCAGCAAGCCAATGGCTTGGGCGATCTGGCGCAGACTTTCGTATTCCTCATCCCTGGCGGGGACGAAGCCCAGCGGCATTTCAGTGCGCTGCCATTGATACAAATATTCGGCGTCCGCCCCAGCAGGCTGAAGTTGCAAAAGCGCCTGCTGAACCATGATAAGAGTCTGTTGCGGCACATGCGGCGCGGCGACGATTCCGCTGGATGGGTATTCATCGGAAAGCGCCAGAATACGTACCAGTCCGCGGCGGGCCAGGTCGAGGGCGAGCGTATCTTGCAAGGCGCCGGCTTCGTAGCGGCGGCTGGTGACGGCGTTGGCGGTCTCGGCGTGCGAGCCGGTGTAGGTGTAGGCAGAGAAATCCTCCAGCCGCAGATCAGCCTGTTGCAGCATGAGACGCGGAATGAGATGTCCCTGGGTGGAATTAAGCGCGCCGAAGGCAAAGGTGTGTCCGCGCAAATCACGGAGTGTTTGCAGCGGGCTGTCGGGCGAGACGATGATGGCGGCGCGGTAGGTATCCTTGCCCTCCTGGTTGAGTCCGCGCGCCAGGATGTGAGCGCCACAGCGGCGGTATGCCTGCAAATAAGAGACCGTGCCTACCACGGCAAAATCCACCTTGCCGCTGCACAGACCGTCCACCACATTTTCGGCAGGCTCTGGGATGAAGACGTTGAAATGCAAGCCTGTTTTCGATTGCAGCCAATCGGCTAACGAGGCAACCTGACGGACATCCTCTTTAGGCTCCAGACGGGGGTCGAAGCCAATCTTCCAGCCCGCGGCTTCAGAAGGCGTGGGCGGCAAGACAGCATCCTGCGCCAGATTCTCGGACAGGCGAAGGGTCAAATCGGGGTGAGGGGCGCAAGCCGTGAGGGCAAGCAAAATGAGGAGGAAGATTTGCTCAAAAAGTTTTACGCGCATATTGCAGCCGTTGGGACAACTCATTGAGTTGTCCCACTGAGGGCTTCCCAGGCCCAACTGAGGGCGGTCATCATGGCGGGGAAGCCGAGGGTGTTGATGCCGATGGTGAGGGCGTGTTCGATTTCGTCGGGGGTTGCGCCTGCTTCGATGGCGCGGTGAACGTGCGATTTGACCGCGCTCTCTGCGCCGCGCGCGGCGGACATGCCCAACTTGATGAGTTCGCGGGTCTTTTCGTCCAGCGGACCGCTTTCTGCGGCGGTTTTGCCGAGCGTTTCGTAGGCGGCATAAACCTGGGGGTGTTTTTCCTGGAATTTGCGGTAACCTTTGGGCAGGGTGGTCATAGGGGTCTCCGTCGGTGAGAATAAATTATCTGCGACCTTTGAGTTCATCTTTGAGAATCAGACTGAGAACCACACTAACCGCACTGACAATCAGCGCCCCCCAAAAAGCCGGCCAGAAGCCATCTACCGTAAAGCCAACTCCAAAAGCCTGTCCAATTCGACCAGTGAGATAGAAGAGAAAGGTGTTGAGCACCAGGGTGAACAGGCCAAGTGTTAACAGAATAAGTGGACATGTGAGAGCCTTGAGCAAAGGCCGCAGCAAAGCGTTGACGAGACCAAAAATCAGGGCCAGGACAAGAATAGCCAGCCAACTGTTGTTTTGCAGGCGAATCCCATCTACAACGTAGACAGCAGAATACAAGGCTACGGCATTAATCAACAAACGCAAGAGAAACTTGGTCATACAAACCTCCTTTTGGCAAATGCTTAGTGATAATTAATACGCATGTCTGACTAATCGGTTGTACCAGGCGCACGCATCCAGAGCAGGGTGCGTTGTGGCTGGAAACCGGCCAATCGCAAGGCTGCGTCTTCAAACAAAGCAGGCAGGTCCAACGCAAGGCGGCGATAATTGCCAAGGATTTGCCGCACGTGTTGCAGAAGAAAGGCCAAATTGGACGAGTCAACTTGGGGTGATGAGGCCAGCCAAAGTACGTTCGAAACGGGCACCCACGAGAGAATGGCAGTTAAGTCACCGTTTCTTTCCATACTCCAGTGGCGAACTTCAAAATCCATCAAGAAGCGCCGAAGCCAGTAACGCAGACCAGGAGCAAACAAATCCCAGTCCAAGCGTCGGTACCAGGCTTCTTCATCCGGATAAATACGCCGTAACCATGCTTTCTGCTTTGGCCAGGCTGCAGCCGGTCTTTTACCCAAACGACAGGAAAGATCCGGCAAGAGCGGATCAAAAGGCTGAGAAGAAAGCCATTCGGTACGACGGTCGCGCTCAACAAAGCCCAGTTCAGTATAAATGCGAATGGCAGTTGGATTGTCATCCCGCACCTGCAACCAAACGGCTTCGGCTTTGCGCTGGCGGGCATAATCCAGCGCATGCTCGGTCAAGGCGCGGCCAATCCCGCGCCGGCGATAATCAGGATGAGTTGCGACATTGGCAATCAGGTAAATGCGCTGATGGTGATGAGAAAAAGGAATCAGGCTGACATTGCCAATAATTTCCCCGTTTTGTTCCCAAACAAAACCCGTACGCGGCATAGAGGTGATCTCACTCAATCCTGGCATCCACGTCGTAAGATTGCCCAGGCGGGAAAAAGGCGTGGTATGCTGGTTCCTCTGTTCTCCGGTGAGATGGAAACAGAGTCGAATTAAATCCGCAACCGCAGCCGAATCGCTTAACAGATTGAGCGGACGTATCCTGCCGCTTTGCGCCAAACGGGCGGGGAGTGTAATGACAGCCATTGCATATATTATAGCGTCTGTTCTGATTTCTTACGGCAAGTTAAGGAGTGCTTATCCTTTAGTTCGCGCTGCAGTTGAACTGCGGCGCAACGCCAGTTTGGTTGCGGCTTGCTGCACTATGTCATCTACAAGTACAAGAGGGTTTTCATTCTTGCCAAAACTTCTGGCGTGCCTTCTTTCTTAAACTTTGAAGTTTCTTGCTCTGCAGTCGCCGCTGGATAGAGGACGGGGTAGGGCAGGTTGCCCGGCGCGTCTTTGGCGGGAGGGAAGCGCGCCGCAGCAAGGCTTCCAGCCGTTCGAGCGCATCCTGTTGATTGCGTTCTTGGGTGCGAAAACGCTGAGCCTCAATGATGAGGATGCCATCCTCGGTCAGGCGCTTACCCGCCAGGCGCGCCAGACGGGCTTTGACTTCTGCCGGCAGGGATGCTTTACTCAGGTCAAAACGCAAACGCACAGCCGTAGCCACCTTATTGACATTTTGTCCCCCAGGGCCAGATGCGCGATACACCTCAAAAGTAATATCCGACGGGTCGATCACGCGCTCAACTTCTCCCAGGCAGCCAACTTTTCGTCCATTTCTCGCTGAATGCGGGCGTAATCCTGGCCCAGGCGGGCAACTTTGGCAGAATCGGCTGGCGGATGTTCCAGCAAGAAGCCAATTTCAGCCAACCTGGATTCCAGTTCAGCAATCTGGTTTTCAAGTTCCTGAATTTGGGCAATGCGGCGGCGTTCCTGCTTGGCTGCATCGGACCGATCTGGTCGGCGAGATTTACCTGCAACAGAGGCCGCGCGCTCTTGCAAGCGCATGGCTTCCTCACGAGCAGCCTGTTTTTCGCGTTCTTCACGCATCTGGCTGTAAGTCCCCAAGAAGACGGTCAGTTTACTTTCATCTGGATCAATTTCCCAAATTTGGGTTGCAAGTGCATCCACCAAGTAACGATCATGCGTGACCAGTAAAATGGTGCCGGCGTATGCTTCCAAAACTGCTTCCAATACCTCCTGCGAGGGAATATCCAGGTGATTGGTCGGTTCATCCAGCAGAAGGAGATTGGTTTCCTGCAACGCCAGTTTGGCCAGTGCCAGCCGGCCGCGTTCACCGCCAGAAAGCATACTCACCTTCTTGTACACATCATCGCCAGAAAACAGATATTTGCCCAGATAATCGCGTATCTGACCGGGTAACCAATGAGGCACAATGGCATCGATTTCCTGCAAAAGGGTGTTTTCGGGGTTCAACCCTTCATGCGCCTGCGCAAAATAGCCGATTTTGAGTGATGCCCCCAGTTGGACTTCCCCTGCCAGCGGTGGTAATTGGCCAAGAATCGTCTTAAGAAAAGTAGTCTTGCCAGCACCATTGGGACCGATGAGCGCGGCACACTCACACCGGCGTAAGACAATATCAGGGGCATCAAAGAGTTTGCGACCAGGATAACCTACCTGGAGGCCGTATGTGCGAATGACCAGTTCCCCCGAACGTTGTTCAGAGCGGATTTGCAGATGCAAACGCGGCGGGCGCGGATCCACAAAACGCAGGGCGCGCACACGGCGCTCGGCTTCTTCGGCACTCAGATCACTGACAGTGATGTTGACATCTTCACTGACTTCAATCCATTTCTTGTTCAAAACTGCTTCCATCCCCACTTGCTCAATTGCCTGGACAATCCGGCTCAAACGACGCAGGCGGCCGCGCGCCTGAGTCACATTTTGACCGGCAATGTACTTCTTTATATATAGCGCTTCAGACAGCAGTTTTTCCTTTTCGGCCTCAAAAACTTCGCGGCGGCGTTCCCAACGTGCCTGCCGCTCATTCAAGTAGGCACTGTAATTACCAGGATAATATTCGGTGCCTACAGGGGTCATTTCAATGATGCCGGTTGCCACCCGGTCAAGGAAATACCGGTCGTGCGAAACAATCAACGCCGCGCCATGCCATTGACTGAGGTAGCCCTCCAGCCATTCTGTCGCGGCCATGTCGAGGTGATTGGTCGGCTCATCGAGCAGCAACAGGTCAGGGTCCGAGAGAAGGAGCCGGGCCAGATAAGCACGCGTCCGCTGTCCGCCGGAGAGGTGTTCCACCGGCATATGCTCATCCTCCGATGAAAATCCCAGACCGCTCAGTACCTGCCGGATACGCGTTGGGTAGGTATAGCCGCCACGCGCCTCGAAATCTTGTTGTAACTTCCCATAGCGTGCCAGGATCTCATCCCGCGAGGCGATATCGGCCATCAAGGCTTCGAGGCGGTGTAACTCCTGCTGCTGTTTGACAAGAGGCGCAAAGACCTCCAGGCAAGTATCCCAAAGTGTGCCTTTTATCTCAAAATCGGCTTCCTGCGGTAAGTAGCCAATCCGAATAGAGCGAGCACGACTTACCACGCCAGAAGACGGCTCGTCCAGGCCAACCAGAATGCGCAGGACAGTGGTTTTGCCCACGCCGTTGGCGCCAACCAATGCCAGGCGCGCGCCACGCGCCAGGCTGAAAGTGACGCCGGAAAAAATATCGGCCGCGCCAAAAGATTTGGACAAATTGGTGACAGTAATGAGAGACATATGAATAGCCAGTCCACTGGAATGCCCCCAAATTATACCGTCTCCTACACAACCCAACGCAAAAATAAGAATCAGGGGAACAGTAAAGACAGGTACTCTCCAAAAATCAATCTCGGGCCAGTGCCAGAAAAACATCCTCCAGTGTGGCTTCCCCCGGCATCAGGGCAGAAACGTCCACCGCCGCCGCCTGCAATGCCGACTGCAAGGCATTTTCTGCACGTGGATGCTGTACCACAACACGCAGGTAATCGCCGGCCAGGCCAACACGCGTCACCCCTTCTGCCTGCTGCAACGCCTGCAAGGCCTGCTCCAGTGGATGCGCATGGACTTCCCACACCTCACCAGAGATGGTCTTCTGCTTGAGCCGCGCAGGTTGATCCAGCGCCAGTAATTTACCATCACGCATAATGCCCACCCGCTCACAATACTCGGCTTCATCCATGTAATGTGTAGTCACCAGGACGGTTACGCCTTCTGCAGCCAGATCATAGATGAGGTCCCAAAAGTTGCGCCGCGCCGTTGGGTCCACGCCAGAGGTCGGTTCATCAAGAAATAACAATTTGGGGCGATGGACCAGGGCAATGGACAGAGCCAGACGCTGACGCCAACCGGCAGAGAGAGAACGGGTCATCTCACGCTCATGCTTGCTGAGGCCAACCCAAGCCAGAGTCTCGGCGAGACGCGTCTTGTCGGTCACCCCATACACACCGCCATAAAACATCAAGTTTTCCATGACTGTCAGGTCATCATAGAGAGCGAATTTTTGCGACATGTAACCACAACGAGCGCGCACCTGCTCTGATTGGCGAAATGAATCAAAACCCAATACGGTTGCGCGGCCCTCTGTCGGCTTGAGCAACCCTAAGAGCATGCGAATAGTAGTGGTCTTACCCGAACCGTTAGGGCCCAAATAACCCACAATTTCCCCTGGCTGCACCGTAAAGGAGATGTGGTCAACAGCGACAAAATCGCCGAATTTACGGGTCAGGTTTTCAACCACGACAACAGGCTCAGGCATTTTCTCTCCCCATAGCACAATTTTCAATGGCTTTTCGGATCAAAGCAACTTTGTGTGTGCGTCCCATGGCTTCATAGGCATTGGCTTCGTCTTCCAGGGGAAAAACGGGCAATTGCAAATTGTCCCACTCAACCCAGATTCGACGCGAGAAATCGGTAAATGAAACCCATGAGCCATTCGGTCTTTTGTGCAACAAATTTGCCAACAGTTCAACTTGAATGCCTTCAATTTCCGCCTTGCCCTCCAGCGATTGCATGCCAGAAGATTCCCACAGGTGAACCGGCACCTGCATAAACGGAGACAGGTTTTGTTCGATTACATAAATGGTTTGCTCGTCAGTCTGAATGTCTAAATCGTGAACATCCAGGTCCACACCCTGTAACCGCAGGCCGGCAGAACCGGTCAGCACCCAGCAAAACTTATCCGGCGGAATCAGTTCTACCAGACGCTTCAGGCCTTGTGTGTGAGCAGGAGGTAAAGTCAGTTTTGCGCGCATAAGAGATTCCCTATTCTTCGCTTTTCGACAGAGCGATGAAGACATCCTCCAGGCCCGGGGAGATGACGCGCAAATCGTCCACGCGCCCACCCAGAGCGTGGATATGATCCGGCAGACGTTCGGTTACGGCCAGGGCTGTGCCCGGTCGAACACGCAGATGCAAACGGTCGCCAAAAGCGTGTGCTTCTTCAACGTCTGCATCCTCTTCTGCGGCTCTGCGCAAGGTCATAAGCGGCCCGCCGCGAAGTTCAAGGATACGTTCTTTCAAAGTTGCGCGCAGTTCGCCAGGTGCACCTTCCATCAGAAAGCGACCGTCTCGCATGAATCCCAGACGATGACAGCGGGCGGCTTCATCCATATAGGGGGTGGAAATAATCACAGCAACACCATCGCTCGCGCTTTCTAACGGGGCCGAGGCCAGTCGCATAATCAATTGCCAGAAATCCTGCCGGGTGGCAGGATCAACGCCTGTGGTGGGTTCGTCAAGCAGCAACAGGCGTGGACGTGTGACCAAAGCAATGGCCAATCCCAGTTTTTGTTTCATTCCACCCGAAAGTTGCCCGGCACGGCGTTCCTTGAATTGCTCCAAGCCGACAAATTCAAGAATCTCCAAACTACGCGGCCGCCATTCCTCAGCCGAAAGGCCGCGCACCTCAGCAAAAAAGCGGATGTTTTCCAGCACGGTCAAGTCTTCGTACAACGAGAAACGTTGGGAAAGGTAACCGATGTGTACCCGCGCCTGCTCAACTTGCTTTCTCAGGTTGTAGCCACAGATCTCAATTTCGCCAGCATCCGGCCGCAAGGCGCCAACCAGCAGACGGATGGTGGTCGTCTTCCCGGCCCCATCTGCACCCACCAGACCATAAATTTCACCCGGCGCAACCTCCAGGGAGAGGTCATTCACTGCAACGGTCTGCCCAAAAGTTTTGTAGAGGTGCCAGGCTTGTACCAGTGGCTGAGTCATAGCGGTCTAATCCAGATTTACGAATCTCAACAATTGATCCGGTGTTAGGGATGGAAAATCACATCTGCCGGCATGCCCGGTTTAAGTTTGCCGGCAGGGTCATTCAGGCGCAGTTTGACGGCATAGACGGTCGTGCTGCGCCCTTCTACCGTCTGGACATTACGCGGGGTGAACTCGGCTTGGTCAGAAATGTAAATCACGCTGGCTTCAAATGTCTCGCCAGGGAAAGAATCGACGGTAACACTTGCCATCTGTCCCAGGCGGATTTGTCCGTAACGGTCTTCTGGCACATAGACCGTGATGGTCAGGTTCTCAAGGCGAGTCAACTCGATGACAATGCTGCCCGGCTGGACAAACTCTCCTGCCTCTACATAACGGTTCAAGACGACGCCATCGGCTGGGGCAAAAATCTCAAGTTTGGTCATCTGGGTATCCACCAAAGCCAGGTTGGCTTCGGCCTGACGGACAGCATTTTGCGCCTGGAGCATGGCGGCTTTGGCCTGCTCCACCCCTCTGGCAGCGGCTACTACCTGAGGCGACTCTTCGCCCGTCTGCAGCATGCTCAGGTGATCGCGAGCCACTTCCAGGCGTTCTTTGGCCAGCACAAGTTGGGCACGCGCCGCCAATACATCCCTGGCAGCCTGCGTTGTGAGCAGAGCATCATAGTTTTTTTGTGCTTCTTCCAACTCAACTTTAGCGGCATCGTAGGCTTCCTGGGCGGCGTCAATCAGGTCTTCATCCTGACCAGAAATTTCTTTTGCAATTCCGATTTTTGTGCGATAACAATTCACCCAGGGCGGACAGCGGGCAGGAATTTCTTCAGGCGAGACTTGTTGCTCGCTCAGTTGCGCCCGCGCGTTGACTTCTTTGGCTATCAGATATGCAATGCGGGCCTCGGCCAGGCGCTTCTCGGCAGTCAGAAAATCAACACTGTTGATTTTTTGTACAATCTGATTCAATGTGGTCTGTGCGTCGTTTACTCTGGCTTCTGCTGCCGCAACTTCTGCCTGAGCCGCAGCAATCTGTTCCTGACGGGTAAAATACCACGTTGGTTGTTCAAAGTAATCCGGGCGTTTGCCTATCCAATCGGCAATACGTGCTGCACCTTCTGCAAGACGGGCAGCATTAAGAGCAATATCGTACTGTGCTTGCGCCGACTCATATGCGGCTTGCGCAGTTTGAGCAGCAGAATTGGCGGTTTCTACAGCGGTTGCAGCCGCCGCGCGCTGGGCACTTAGCAGGCTGTCATCCAGGCGGAGAAGCAACTGCCCTGCCTGTACCGTTTGCCCCTGCTCTACAAGAACTTCTTTTACCCGGCCAGCCATCTCTGGAGCAATATTTACCGTCACTGCTTCAATTGTGCCAGAGGCCTTCAGGATATCGTTTTGGCCACTCCTATTACGAATGATCAGCCAGGCAGAAACAGCCAGCACAATCAAAATGAGTAAAAATAGAGAGGCCGGTGGGCGATGCTCTTTTACAGTTTGACGAATTTTGTTCAACATAGCATTCTCCTGTTGCAAAAGATCAGTCGAGGCGCTTACGGAAGCGCAGGGCTGCGGCCCCCATAATCAGCACACCAAAGGCAGCCAGGGCAAGCACTTCCATCTGGAATGCCTCAAGCCCCACCCCTTTGAGCAAAAGAGCGCGCAAGATCACCAGATAGTAACGCAATGGGATGAGTCTCGAAACCCACTGCAAAAACTGCGGCATGGATTCAATCGGGAAGAAAAATCCAGAAAGGAAAATAGCCGGCAAGAGCGTCATCCAGACCGTCAGCATTGCCTCTTGCTGCGTATTGGCAATCGTTGAGCCCAATAGGCCAACCCCCAGTCCCGAAAGGACCAGCAAAGCAGATACCCCCAAGATGATCCCCAAATCACCACGCACAGGCATTCCAAACCACAGATTGCCAAGAGCCAGCACCTCAAGCGTGTTCAGGAAGCCCAAGACTGCATACGGCAGGAGTTTACCAACCACCAATTCCCATGGACGAAGTGGCGTGACAATTAATTGCTCAATTGTGCCGCGTTCGCGTTCCCGCACAATGGTTGTTGCCGTTAGAATGGAAGTGATGGCATATAGAATCATGCCAATCACCCCTGGTATCATGTAATACGCGCTGACCATATCGGGGTTGTACCAGACCTGGGTGCGAACTTCAACCGGTGGCTGGATGGATATCATGCTTCCCATCCGCGCCAGACGTTCTTCCATGATTTTGGTAGCATAAGCCTGACCAATAAGCCGCGAGGCCGACAAGGCCGTTGAGGCAACAGTAGGATCAGAACCATCCATTACAAAGGCAACTTGTGCCTTGCCCTCCTGCAAACGCAGACTGTAATCGGCAGGGATGATGAGGCCAACCCGGGCTTTACCGCTCTCTATGAGCCTGCGCAGTTCCGCTTCTGAACCGACATCATAGGCCAGGCGAAAATAATCGGCGGCACGGTAAGCATCCAGCAGAGCGCGCGAATCGGGATTGCGCGCCTGATCCCAGACGGCCAGGGGGATGTTGCGTACATCGTTTGTGGCTGCATAGCCAAGCAAGATAAGCTGCATGATGGGAATGATCAAAATCAAGATCAGGGTGCGCGGATCGCGCAGGATTTGAATGAACTCCTTACGAATAATGGCTCTCAGGCGGGGATTCATGTGCCCTCCTTCAAAATGCCGTGCAGAAAGATTTCAACAAAGTGATCAAACGCATTCTCGCGTAAGCCCGGAATTTCAACATTCTGCAATAGATATTCAGTCATGTAAAATGAAAAAAACATGCCGAGGAAAGCACGAAACAAAATTGGAGGGGGAATATCACGGAGGTCATTGCGCATGGCTGCAAAACGTTGCACCAACGGCAAGACTTGAGACAAAATTTCAGGAACAACGCTTGCCAGATTCTTGCCCTGAAATTCCACCATCTCAATGAAGGCTAGTTTGACAAAATCGGGTCTTTGCTTCAGTTCTCCTACCATTGCCTGCGCCGCGTTGCCGATAAACTCCTCGATGGTGTTACCGGAAGAGGTCATAATGAGAGGCAGGACTTGCCGGTAAGGATGATTTTCTAAAATGATTTCCCGAAAGATGGCTTGCTTGCTATCAAAATGGTTATAGATTCCCCCCAAAGCCAAACCGGCGTTTCTGGCAATCTGGCGCATGGAAGTCGCACTGTAACCTTGCTCCAAAAACAGGTGATAAGCCGCATCCAGAATTGACCGGCGCGTGCGTTCACCCCTTGCAGTTGGTAGAGTAGACACAAAACGCCTCCAACAAAATAAACGAACGAACGTTCGTTTATTTTACATTTATCTACTCTTTTGTCAAGTATTTGGGATTCGTCATCTATCCTGCCGCAGACGCGTGCCGCACGTCCGGCAAAAGCGGTCTCCTGGTTGAGCGCGCTGTCCGCATTGGTGGCAATGGAGAAGGTTTTTATCAACCGGATGATGTTTTTGGGAAACCGTCTTTTTGCCGCGCCCGCTAAACCAGTAATATAAGCCTCCGCCAACAATCAACGTGACCCCCACCAGACCAAGAATCCAGGGCCAGAATGCCAGCATCCGCTCAGCCCAAACGGGGCTGCTATTCAACGGCTGGGCCGACTCGACCGGTTGTTTGTAGGTTTGAACAGCATTCGATGAACGCTGATACTGGATAGCAAGCGTAAACACACGCCCGGCCTCCAAAGCCGGAAACTCTCCGGTCAATGTATAAGCCTTGCCTGTCAAAGCCGGCATGGTAGATATTCCTGTAGCATCTGGCGGAAGGTTTAAGTTGATGAGAAGGCGACTGAGCGCATAATCACCAGCCCATTGGTAGGTAAATTTTCGAATTGACCCGCTGCGTTCTAAAGGCATATAGTACTCAATACGATATTCAAGTGGATATTCCATCCGAAAGGTCGCTATCTGCAACCCATCCTCAATAGATAAACGCGCGGACGGCACATAAAAAAGGCTACCATTTTGTTCATAGGCTATCGCATTCACCCGCGCCAGCGCTGGCAAATGGAAAGTCATATCTACCGGCAAGGCACTTTCCACCGGCAAACGGAATTTCTCGATAATCAGCATATCCGGGTCATCGTATTCCGGCAACAGGTCTACCGACAAAGTCTCCAGCACCACTTCGGTTTGAGCCGTGGCAGGGATAGAAAAGGACGAAAGCAAACAAAAAATAAGCAGCCAGATCGCTGGGCGGATACGCATAGGCAGTCTCCAAATTCTTCGCGGTTTTGTTATCTGCTGACTCTCTGCAAGAACCAATGAAACACAAAGGAAATTCTTTTCCAGAATCTTACCATTGATTAATTAGGAGACAAGGCTCTCACTAACCGCCAGCAGACCTGATTGACGGGGGCCGCCATTCCATGGGCCTGACCAGTCCGCACAACGGCTCCGCAAATGGCATCTATTTCCGTACGCGCACCCCGGCGTATATCCTGCAGCATAGATGAATAGTTGTCAGCGGTTCGACGTGCCACATCTCGCGCTGCAGCCACCGGATCCTTGTAAGGCAAACGAATACCTTCCGCCGTTGCCACATCAGCCGCTTCGCTCGCCAGGCGCGACATCAACCAGCGTGCATCAGCACGCTCTAACAGCATGCCATTGGGCACACGCAGCAATGCCGTCACAGGATTGATGGCCGCGTTGATAATCACTTTGCCCCAGGCCAAAGCGCGAGCATCCGCTACCTGCTGGACATTAAAACCGGCTTGTCGTAGCAGGCTTGTCAGGACATCCATGCCTGGATGATTCTGAAGTGAAACAATCCCATCTCCGCCGGGTCGCACCAAACCGGGGCCGAGCAGAGTCGCTCCAGTTGTCGTTACCCCTAAAGCCGCGCGCTGCACGCCAAGGGTCCGGGCAAGAATCTCATAATTGCCCAGGCCGTTCTGCAATGTGACCGCCAAGCCGTCCGCTGCCAGGCAATGCATCAACTGGGCTGCAGCGCGTTCGGTTTGCCAGGCCTTGACCAAGACCAGCGCCAAGTGTGCGCCGCGAAAATCGGCCGGCTCTGCACTGGCCTGCACCCGAAAGGCATTTTCGATGCCATCTGGACCAAGCAGGCGCGCCCCTTCGCGCTGCAAAGCCTCCAATCCGGCTGGCCAGGTGCCCAACATGCCCACCGTTACACCGGCCGCGCTCAAGCGGGATGCAAAAAGCGTAGCCAGCGCTCCGGTGCCCACAATGAGAATCCTGCGCTCAAGTGTTGTGCCCATTTCTTTATCCAGCATCCTTCAAAAACTGCTGCCACTCGTCATCGGTCATTTCTATCGAGTGTTCCGGGCCAGGAAAGGTCTGAGCCTGGACATCAGCAATGAATTGGCCAAAAGCGCGCTGCATTTCGGTGTGCAGGTCGGCGTATTTTTTGACAAACCTGGGGGTAAAGCGCTCAAAGAGACCAAGCAAATCATGGGTGACGAGCACCTGACCATCACAGCCCGCTCCAGCACCAATGCCAATCGTGGGCACGGCCAGCCGCTGAGAAATCCACTCAGCCAGGCGGGCAGGAACCGATTCAAGCACCAGGCTGAAGATGCCAGCCTCTTCAAGCAAGAGGGCATCTTCCAATAAACGTTTGGCAGCCATGGCAGTCCGGCCCTGTGGACGGAATCCCCCCAACGCATGCACCGATTGCGGCGTCAAGCCAAGATGACCCATGACCGGGATGCCAGCAGCAACAATAGCGCGCACCGTTTCCAACCGTTCGCGCCCGCCCTCTAATTTGACGGCATCCATGCCGCCCTGTTGTAGAAAACGCCCGGCGTTGCGCACAGCCTCTTCCACCGAAACCTGATAGGACATAAACGGCATATCGCCTATCAGCAGGGCATGTTTTGCGCCGCGCGCCACCGCGCGGCAGTGATGGAGCATTTCTTCCATGGTAACCGGCAAGGTATTTTCATACCCCAGCACCACCATGCCCAGCGAATCGCCAACCAGAACGGCATCCACGCCGCTTTGGTCCAGCACCAGCGCCGTCGGATAGTCATAGGCGGTCAGCATGGTAATGACCTGGCGGTTTAATTTTTTCTCGCGCAAGGCAAGCGTAGTGACTTTCTTACGCGCAGGCATAGAAACAGAGACTGGTGAAATCGTAGACAAGGTACCCTCCAAAAGGTAGGGGCCGAGCCGGACACGGCGGATCATCCTCCCCCGGGCTTGATCCACCATCCCGGACAAGCCTTCAGCATTGTATGGATTCTGCCGTCGCGCTCACGCGGGGGATGCGCGCGGCAGGGGTTATTATTCCACAAAATTGTGTAATCGGCAAACCGGATTCTGGTCGAATCTACTGGAAATATCCTAACGCCAAACGCAAACGTTCTTCTACCTCTGCCGGAGCATCCTTGGGAATGGATTGGATGGCCGTTTGCGCTTCAACCACCGAATAACCAAGCGCGGTCAGCGCAGCCAGGACCTCACTATCCACATCCGACATGGCGGCGACTTTCTCCAAGCCACTCAACGGTTTCAGGCGATCCTGTAGATAGAGCACAATCTTTTGGGCTGTCTTTTTGCCCACACCCGGCACGCGGCTGAGCAGATCAACTTCTTCGGAGAAAACTGCCCGTCGGACGGCATCCAGGCTGAGGGTAGAGAGAACCGAAAGGGCAGACTTGGGACCGACCCCATCCACGCCAAGCAGAAGGGCAAAGAGGTCGCGTTCTGCCTGTGTCTCAAATCCATACAGCGTCAGGGCATCTTCGCGCACGATCAGGTGGGTGTAGAGGAAAGCGGCTTCACCCGTCTTCAAGCGTTCGCGTAAAACGCTGGGGACAAAGACTCGTATTCCAACGCCCCCGCTTTCAAGTACAACGGCATTATCTTCAATTTGCGTGATTTCACCGCGCAAGGTAGCAATCATTCATACCTTCTTGTATTCAAGTGAGTAATTGCCACAGCCAGGGCATCGGCAGCATCATCTGGGCGGGGAATTTCAGGCAGTGCCAGCAAGACGCGAACCATATCCTGTACCTGGCGTTTTTCTGCCGAGCCATATCCGGCCACGGCCTGTTTGATTTCGTTAGGGGTGTATTCAAAGACATCCAGACCAGCCTGCGAGAGCGCCAACAAAGCCACTCCGCGCGCCTGGCCAACGGCAATGGCCGTGCTGATATTGCGCTGGAAAAACAATTTCTCCACTGCTGCCGTCTCTGGCCGATATTGTTTCAGGGTTTTCTGCAACTGGTCGTAGAGCAAGGCCAATCTGGCCGGGGCAGTCATCTCTTTCGGAGTGCTCCAGACGCCATAGGCAACCACTTCCAGCAAGCCATCTGGCTTGCTGCGAATCAATCCAAAGCCGGTAGAGGCCGTGCCTGGGTCAATACCAATTGCCAGAGTCATGTTTGCACTCAAAAACAAAGCGGCACAAAGGGCTTGGGGACAGTGACCTTTGTGCCGGCTCTCTGCGTTGTTCTGCTTGTTTATTCCGCCTCAAGGGCTGCCAGTGCCTCATCGGAAATCTTAAGGTTGTGGTAGACCTCCTGCACATCATCCAGGTCTTCGATTTTTTCCACCAGGTGAAGCACTTGCAGAGTTTCTTCGACGCCCAGTTCCAATTCCTGTTTAGCAATCAGGCGCAAGCCCGCTTCTTCGGGCTGGACTTTGGCTGCATGCAGTTTGTCGCCAATGGTCTTAAAGGCTTCCACCGGGCCAATGATTTCAATGTTGTCACCATCTTCCAGGACGTCATCGGCGCCGGCTTCAATTGCCAGTTCAAACGCCTGGTCATACGATAACTGCGAAGAAGGGAACGAAAAGTAGGCTTTACGCTCAAACTGCCAACCTACGGCTCCAGCCTCGGCCATGTTACCGCCATTACGGCTGAATACATGGCGCAGTTCGGCCACGGTGCGGTTGCGGTTATCCGTCATGCAATCTACCATAATAGCCGAACCATGTGGGCCATAGCCTTCAAGGGTAATCTCTTCAAAACTGGCAGCATCTTTATCTTCGCCGGTGCCGCGCCGAATAGCGCGCTCGATATTCTCTTTTGGCATGTTTTGAGCGCGGGCGCGGTCAATGGCCAGTTGTAAACGAACATTGAGGTCTGGGTCGCCGCCGCCTTCGCGTGCGGCCATAACAATTTCGCGGGCCAGGCGGGTAAAAATGGCACCTTTTTTCGCGTCAGCCGCGCCTTTTTTGCGGCGGATGGTTGCCCAGTGGCTGTGTCCAGACATAAAACGCTCTCCTTCGTATAAACCTCAAAAATAGCCCGCCTATTATACCATAGCGTTTGTAAAGAAACCCACAGCCAGCGCGCCCGGGCCAGCATGGACGACAATCGCAGGGGGCAGTTGGTAAATGGGAATCTCTTTCAGGTTCAAACCAGACTTCAGGGTGGCCACCAATTCCTGGGCTGCGTCCATCGCTTCGACCTGCATCACGCAGAGGTGAGACTCCTCCCCCGGTGCGCTTTGTTCGACGACAATTTCGGCCAGGCGTGCCAGCGCACGCCTTTTCGTGCGTTGCTGTTCAAAAGGTTCCACCTGACCATTGCGGACGGTTAAAATGGGCTTGACCTGTAAGAGTTCGCCTAACAAGGCTTTTGCGCCGCCAATCCGCCCGCCTTTGGCCAGATACTCAAGCGTATCTACCAGGAAATATGTGCGATGACGGGGCATCAGGTCGTTGATGCGTTGTACAATCGTCTTTGCATCTGCGCCTTGTTTGGCCCACTCATCTGCCAGCAAGACAAATGTCCCCAATCCGCCGGCAATGGTTTGCGTATCGACAACATGCACATCCAGGCCGGGGAAATCCTGAGCCGCCACTTCGGCCGAACGCACCGTCCCACTGACTTTGGCCGATGGGGCCACGACCACCACACTTTCGTGTTTCTTGTGGGCGGCCTCGTAAATGGGATGGTACAGGTGTACTGGCGGAGCGGCGGTCTTTGGCAAGGCAGAAGCAGACTTGAGTTTGGATAAGAATGTGGGAGTATCCAGTTCTTTATCATCCAGGTAGGATTGCTCGCCAAAGATAATCACCTGGGGGATGAGAGGGATATTGCGGCTCTCTAGCAATTCCCGCGGCAGACTGCAGGTGGTATCAGCAACGATTTGAACCATGTGAAAGCCTCCTCATAATTCGCGAATGTAAATCCGGTGCCGTTTGCAAAAATCTACGCCAAAATTCTTGATTTCACGCTGCATGTTTTCGTTCTCGGTTCCAATCTGGACTACATCAGCCACCCGATAACGGGGATGGTCAACCAGGCTTTTAGCAATCTCGCTGGCCAGGATGGCCGTCCCGCCCAGGCCGCGATATTCTTCCACCAATCCTATGCCGTTTAAATTGACCCAATCCGTCCGACGCAACTCGGCCAGGAGCGTCAGCCAGCCGAAGGGGAAGAGACGGCCTTTTGTCTTTTGAATCGCAGCCGAGACATCCGGATAGGCCAACAGAAAGCCAACAATGCATTCATCCTTCATGACCAGTTTGATCAGCGCCGGGTCGGCAAAGAGCAAGAGCAGGTTTGCCATTCCGGCCACGTCATCATCGGTCAAGGGATAGTTTTCGCGCGTGCCGCTCAACGAGGCGTTATAAAGTTCTTTGATGGTCGTCGTCAGTTCACGTAGTTCACGGCGGTTGTGGAAGGCACGTACCCGCAGCCCACGCCGGGCAGCAACCCGCTCGGCCAATTGGTGAACACGTTCGGGAAATTGGGCGGTTTCACGGCGCAGATAACCAGAAACCGTCTCCCGATGTGGGCGAAACCCAACTGCCTCTACAAGTTTGGGATAATAAGGAAGGGTATAGGGCATCCCAAAAGCAGGACGGTACTGAAAACCCTCCACCAAGAGACCGGCGCCATCTAACGGCGTAAAACCTTTAGGGCCAATCATCTTCGTCAGGCCGCGTGCTTGCGCCCAGTCAAAAGCGGCCGCGAACAGATCGCGCGCCGAATCAGTGTCGTCTTCGCACTCAAACCAGTAAAAGAAAGCCGCCTGGTCTTGGTTGTAATCGTTATACCGGCGATTGTTGATGACCGCCAGCCGCCCCATTGGATGGCCATTGGAGGCATATGCCAGGAAGAATGCCGCTTCGGAATGCTGATAAAAGGGATGCTTTTGGGGGTTCAAGACGGCCCTCATATCCATTTCCAGCGGCGGCACCCAATAGGGATTATTGCGATAGAGTCGGAATGGCAAGTCCAGAAAATCTTGAACTCGTTTCTTATCCTTCAGGTCGAGTTGTAAGACGGTCATTACAGCCGGTCCCCAAAAATTATGTGGCTGCCTGTTTTTTGGGCTCCTGTAAGGCGCGCCTGGCCATTTCTGCCCGCAAGGCCTTGATATCGCCATCCACGAACTTGAGTGCGCCCATATAGAGGAGAAAACATAACAACCAGGCTGTAATGCAAATGGTGAGGATGGCCGTTTGCATGCTGTAAGCATCGGAAATAATGCCCGCCAAAAGCGGGGCAAAGGCCGCGCCGCTGTTCTCAATAAAGTATTCCACCGATTGGGCCGTGGAACGCACTTCGGGTACGGTCACGTCATAAACAGTAGAAATGACATTTGGAGAAGAGAATGGCATAAAGATAGCCGTCAGTGCCATCAGGACGAAGAAGATGCTGCGTGCTTCAACAGGTGTCTGCAAGGCCAAAAAGAGAAAGATGGCGCCAAGCAATACCCCTGCACTGGAGACAAGAATGCGGCCTTTTGGCGTGCGCTTAAACATGAAGTCACCCAATGCCCCGCCCACAAAATAGCCAGAAGCCAGGATAAGCACAACCGGTCCCATTGTGAACAGGATCGCGCCCTCGTCATAGCCGCGTTCTTTGGCCAGGTAATCAAAGAAGAAATAGGTGATCACGTTCCAGGGGAAGACGCCCGCAAAACCCTGCAAGAAGACAAACCACATGGTACGTTTTTGCAATACCTGTTTGGCCTGCTCCCACGAGAAGCGGAACTGGGTCATCTCGGTCATGCCTTCAAATTCTGGTTCGGCCTTGCCACGCGGCATTTCTTTGACCCCAAAGAAGATGAGCACGGCCAGCAGAATGCCAATGCCGCCAGTAAAGTAGAAAATATTGCGCCAACCCAGGCCTGGGGCAACCATCAACGCCAGAACCATGCCAACCAGGTAGCCAATTGGCTGGCTAAGTTGCAACAGGCCATAGACCTTGCTGCGCATTTGCGGGCCAAAATAATCGGCAATCAGTGTGTACAGGCCGGGATAAGATGAATCATCAATACCGGTAGAGGCCCGCGTCGCAACGAATGCCGGGTATGTGCGGACAACCGCACTCAGCCAGGTGGTTGAGCCCCAAATGAACGAGGCCAGCGACAGCAGTTTGGCACGCGCAAACCGGTCATAGAGGTAACCCCAAATCGGGTAGAGGATCGTGCCGACAATCAGTGCTCCGGTGATGACCGCCCCAAACTGTGTATTGGTGATTTTAAAGTCATCACTGATCTGGCCTTTGAGCGGACCAATCAACAATTTGTCGGTTTGATGTAGAAGCATGAAGAAAAAGAACACAGCCACAACAAACCAACGATAACCGCTTGTCTTTTGTTTCATGTCAACCTCATCTAATGTGGGATGATCCACTGCCTGCCACAAGACAAGCCCGACCTGGCAAGCAGAGGAAGGAAATGCCTGACAAAAGTAGTTTACATCAGAAAAATTGGCGAGTCAAAGGAAGAATGACCCAATAAAATCAATCAGGTATCCTGATTCTCTTCGAGGATGATTTCTTCTGCCAGTTTTTGCAGGGCTTCAATGTCATTTTGTTCTTCCACTTTTGCAGCCTTCCAATACTGTCCCAGTAACTCAAGCGGCGACAGGCTGCTAATGGTCTGATCGGCAGGCAAACGAATGCGCGCCGTGCTCTGTGGCCGTTTAACCAGGTGAAATTCAAAAGCAGCCGCCGCCTGGCGGCGGAGGGCAGTCTCATCAATCAACGTGTCCCATTCGCGCGGATAGTCAACTGTCAGGCGAACAATGGCACCATCCATCTCGCCTGGCGCGGGCAAAACAGCCTGAAGATCAGTGGTTACACTTTCTGCAGAGCGAAGGGTGACACGGCGGTCAATGAAAGGACGGCCAGCAAGTTTGACCCACTTTACCTGCGCTTTGTGTTTCTCCACCTCCGCGATGACATAGAACTTATCATCGTTGGCCTCGCCAAAATCCACGCGTTCGATGGAGCCGGGATAAACAACCGGCGGTTGGGCACCTTCGTTTAGATCTTGTCTTTTGTGGATATGTCCCAATGCAACGTAATCCAAACGCGTGTCCTTGACCAGTGAACCGGGTAAGGTTAAATCTGATCCCAGCATGACGGAACGTTCGCTGCCATACTGTGCGCCTTCTACAGAGAGGTGAGCGGTCAATATTACCGGTAAGGAGGCATCCGCCGATTCCAGCCAGCCATGTACCAGTTCGCTCAAACGGTTCTGAATCTGCTCATATACCTTTTGGGGTTCTGTGCCGCTGATGCCAAGAGCAGCCATCAAACCAGAACGGGCAATGTATGGGATGGCAATTACCTGCAGGGGCAGGTCAAACAAATCGGCCGGTCGAAGAAATTGCGGTTTGTCCAACACGCGCACATACGGCACCTGCAGGGTATCAAATTCCTGGATGGCATGGGCGCGTCCGGTAGCAGGAGAAAGGTCATGATTGCCCACCAGCAACAGGGTAGGAATACGCGCTTGTGAAAGGCGCATAATACGCTTGCCCCACTCGCGCTGAAAGGTGGGGGCGGGTTGGCGGTCTTTGTAGGCATCACCGGCAAAGAGTACAAGGTCAACCTTTTCATCTATAGCCGCCTGGACGATCGTATCCAGCGCTTTGAGGAAATCCAGTACGCGCAGGGGCAGGCCGCTCTGCGGGTCGTGGCGGCCATAGTTGGCCATGTCAATGTGGGCATCGGAAAAGTGTAAGAGTTTCATGGGTAGCATTTACACAGTCAAATTACGGCGAAACTCCCATATTTTGCAGGGCAAAACGGGCGGCTTCAAAGCCGGGGTTGATACGCAGCGCGGCCCGAAAGTCATCAATAGCCGGTTGGATTTCCCCCAGGGCATAGTGCGCCATGCCGCGCCAGTAGAGGCTTTCTTCCAAAACGGGCTTGGAGATCGTTTCGTTCAAGGTGGTGTTGGCCAGGCTGAGAACATCAGAATAACGGTAACTGTAATAGTAGGCCCAATAGGGCCAGGTTTGATACCACATCATGCGGTAAGGACGTGTGCCATCGTCTGGCAGAGCATTATAGAAGATAAACGCCTGATCAAAAGCATAGGAGGCTTCGGCATAACGCTGGAGTTTTGCCAGGCTGGAGCCAATGTTGAATTGGGCAAAGAATTGATCAACGCCGGTTAATTGATTCACCTCCCCTTGTGCAACCTCTAAGGCGTGTTGAGCCGCCCACCATTCATCTGCCCAGGGGCCAAGCAGGGCAAAAACCTCCGTCTCACGTTCCTGGGGGTACACAATCAGGAAAAGATAATTAAACGCTCTCCAACCCTGCATAAATTCATCGTAGCCGATGTGAAAATCGGGGCCGTCGTTATAAGTATCCTGGACAATCAAAGTGCCCTGAGGCTCATCATAGCCTGTGACGAATTGATAATGTCCCATCCAGCCCAGTTTGCCGGTGTAATCGGTTTCGTAGTATCCCTTTTCGACAAGGGGAGGAAAACCTGCCGCCAACAAACGTTTGAGCAAGAGGACATCGCCGCCCATGCGGATAATCACCTTTAGACCCGGCACATTATCCCGGACATACTCTTGCAACTCATAAGGCATGACGTTCTTATCCAGGTTGACGGGCTGGTCTTTCGCGTCCAGGTTGCCAGGCATAAGCGCCTTGACGATTGTGTTCCGATCCCCTTTCCAGCCCCAAAAGTTCAATGCCATTGAGAAATTGGCCGGCCCGCAGTAGTTGTAACCGCCTCGCTGCGATTCATAGCGGAACCCGGTCAGGCTCACGGTTTCGGGCAGAGGCGTGGGGGTGATGGTGGGAGTCCACGTCGGGCCAGGACTCGGCTGGGAGGTAGGAGCAGACAAAGGCGTCGTCTGAACCGCATCAAGGGTGGCGGCTGTCAGGGTTGGAGGTTGGGTACCTTGACCGGGTTTGAAGGTCACCTGTTCGGGGGGATTAAGAAGTCTGAAAACGCGGGCGCTTAAGTCCTCAAGCCGCCAGGCCAAACGCGTACGGAAGGGTGGAACGAGGAGAACGGTCACCAGCAAGGCCAAAAAAACCAAGATAAGCAGGATGGCGCGTTTGGATTTTGACATACAGGGATTATAAATCAAAACGAGCGGACTCCCCGAGTCCGCTCGTTGGCCGAAATCGTTGTTGGTTAGGCTTCCCGCACCTCGCCGTCAATGACATCACCTTCACCAGAAGGTGGTGTGGTGGGGCCGCTTGTCTGCGGTCCGCTTTGGGGCGGGGTTTGTCCTTGGGCATATAACTGCTGACTGAGCGCATGGAAGGCTTGTTGAACTTCTTCAATCAATTTCTGGATCTTTGCAGTGTCTTCGCCCTGTGCAGCCTGTTTGAGGTCGTTGACCTTGGCTTCAATGTTAGAACGCTCAGAGGCCGGGACCTTATCTCCCAAATCGCGCAAAGCCTTCTCTGTCTGGTAGGCCAGTTGGTCGGCGGTATTGCGTGCTTCAACCAATTCGCGGCGTTTCTTGTCTTCGGCTTCGTATTTGCGGGCTTCCTCAATTTTCCGGGCAATATCTTCTTTGCTCAGGTTGGTAGAGGCGGTAACGGTAACCTTTTGTTCTTTGCCGGTGGCTTTATCTTTAGCCGTTACATTGAGAATGCCGTTGGCATCAATGTCGAACGTTACCTCGATTTGCGGGATGCCGCGCTGGGCAGGCGGGATGCCATCCAGGCGGAAGCGGCCAAGCGACATGTTGTCAACCGCCATGGGACGCTCACCCTGCAGGATGTGAATATCTACCGCGGTCTGGTTGTCAGCAGCCGTGGAATAGACTTCGGTTTTTCGCACCGGGATGGTGGTGTTGCGCGGGATCATGACCGTCATCACGCCGCCTAGAGTCTCCACGCCCAGGGAGAGGGGGGTCACGTCAAGCAGCAGAATGTCTTTCACTTCGCCGCCCAAGACGCCAGCCTGTATGGCTGCGCCGACGGCCACGACTTCATCCGGGTTGACTCCCTTGTTGGGTTCCTTGCCGTTGGTGAGTTTGCGCACCAGTTCCTGGACCATGGGCATGCGCGTTGCACCACCTACAAGAACAACCTCGTTCAGGTCAGATGGAGACATGCCAGCATCTTTCAAGGCCGCCTCAAAGGGGATACGGCAGCGGTTGAGCAGGTCTTCTGTCATCTGCTCAAATTTGGCACGCGAGAGTTTCAACTGCATATGCTTGGGGCCGTTGGCATCGGCGGTGATGTAGGGCAGGTTAATTTCGGTCTCCATCATTGTGGAGAGTTCAATCTTGGCTTTTTCGGCTGCTTCGCGCAGGCGCTGGAGAGCCTGCCGATCCTGACGCAAATCAATTCCTTCCTGCTTCTGGAATTCATCCGCGGCCCAGTTGACAATGCGCTGGTCCCAGTCATCGCCGCCCAGGTGGGTATCGCCATTGGTCGCCTTGACTTCAATGACGCCTTCACCAACTTCCAAAATGGAGACGTCGAAGGTGCCGCCGCCCAGGTCAAAGACCAAAATGGTCTCGTTTTTCTTCTTATCCAGGCCGTAGGCCAGGGCCGAGGCAGTGGGTTCGTTGATGATGCGCAAAACTTCCAGGCCAGCAATTTTACCGGCGTCTTTGGTAGCCTGACGTTGGCTATCGTTGAAATAAGCAGGGACGGTAATCACAGCCTGTGTAACCGGTTGGCCAAGGTAGGCTTCGGCATCTGCCTTCAGTTTTGCCAGCACCATGGCGCTGATTTCTTGCGGGCTGTATTCGCGATTGGTAACGGGAATCTTCACGCGCACATCGCCCACCGGGCCTTCTATCACTTGATATGGGACCATCTTGCGCTCGCCTTCTACTTCTTGATAGCGGCGGCCCATAAAGCGCTTGATAGAATAAATGGTATTTTCAGAATTGATGACTGCCTGACGTTTGGCCGTTTGCCCCACCAAACGCTCACCGTTCTTCGTGAAGGCTACCACCGATGGGCAAAGCCGGCCTCCTTCGGCTGTAGGGATAACCGTAGGTTGTCCGCCTTCCATCACAGCAACCACACTGTTGGTCGTTCCCAGGTCAATGCCAATAATTTTTCCCATGTCGATTACTCCTGTAACAAAGTGTTGATTTCGATAATAACTTGAATCTCTGGCCTTTGGAGAGCCAGTCTGACATAGCATACCCGATGTATGCAAGAAAAACGTTAACGTTATGTAGAAGAAATATCAGCCCGTCGGTTTGCAACTCCCAATCCATGTTAACAGGATGGCGCGTTCTGCATTTTCATCCAATCGGGCAGATAAGCAGTCAAAATGAGCAACTGCATCTACCCTGTTGTGAGATCCATGAAAACAAAAGCGACAAAAGCGCCCAAAACAGGATAGACAGGATAGGATGTTCAGGATTTTGTTTCTCTGTACGTTGAAAGACTCTACTGCAAAAAGGTCTTGAACCACAAAGGACACGAAGTACACAAAGGATTTTTGAAAGGCTCAATTGAGAATCTTGAATCGCGGCGCACATGTTTGAAAAAACTTCGTGACCTTTGTGCCCTTTGTGGTAAGAAAGTTTTTTTGCAGTGGACTCTTGAAGTTTATCCCACTTATCCTGTGTATCCCGTTCGATAGAGTAGGCAGTTGCCGGAATTGCGATATATGTCATCTAAATAGGCAATTTGTCAACAGGATAAGTGACGCCTGTCACTAGGAATCGCTCCCCATCTAGAATAAACTTTAAGAGGATTGCGGAGGCATCTATGGCCATAAAAATCTGGCAAGTGCAAAAAGTCTGTTTCTGCGAACATGCCGGCAAAGAGATTGCGCTGGAGAATGAGGTGGTTTATCCAAGCGAGTATCTTCCGGATCAGCCGCCGCGTATTCTGGCACGGCGCTGCTCGAACTCCCTGGAATGCAATATGTTCGAACGGCCGACGTGTGTTTGGGCTGGGACCAACCCTAACTACAGACCAGAGTGACTCGTTTTTCTCCTTTCTGTGAGACAACCCCTGCCGTATAAAAGCAGGGGTTGTCCTATTTGACGAATGACTTTCTGCCACAAATGGCACGAAGTCCACAAAAAATACCCTGCAATTCGAGTTTCGGCGCGAAATTCGCGTCCAATCATCTCTCTGGCAGCATCAACACGCAAAGGAAGCCCCCTAAAATGTACGCAACAAAAAAGCCGCCCATGGCAGGGCGGCCAGAAAAAGTTTAAGTCTCGTCTTACGGCTCGCTAATCGTCACATACTCGAATTCGAGTTTAACCGGCACCTGGTCTTCAGAGGCCACACCAACGCCAACTTTCCCTTTGCGCAGGGCATACTGGTTATCGGTATACTTACGAGTTTCAAACCCATTAATGTAAAGGATCAAAGTTTTGTCCTTACAAACCAACGTGTAATCGTTGACTTCTTTGCCAACTTTGATCTTGTTCGAGCCGCCATCAGCAATGCGCGCATAAGATTGCTTGTAGCCGTCGTAAGCATACATCGCAAACAAGCCGCTATTGGCAATGTTCACCAGGTAAAGCCCTTCCTCCGACGCACGACAAACCAACAAGACATTGTTTTTATTTGTGCCACGGTTATCAACGCGCACATCGATCTTTACATCTGTGTACTCATGGGGATCGTAGAACTTATAGGCAATCAGCCACTTACCAAGGTCAAAAATGAGACGTCCATCTTCTATATTCACATTGGCCTGACTGGTATCACCTTCCTTGGCATTCAGTTCAACTTCGGTTGACCAGTTCGGGTTGTCTGTGTCCCATTCCTCAGTATAGTACTCAGGGGCACTGGCAGCAGGCGGTTCAGCAGGTGGAGGCGGCTGAGTTGGCTGTACCTCGGGCGGTTGAACAGGCGGCTGTTGAGCCGGCGGCTGCTGAGCCGGGGGTTGTTCCTGGGCTGGCGGCTGAGATGGCGTCGAAAACGGTCCACAAGCCAAGCCGACCACAACCACAACGGTCAAGAGCAACAAAAAAGGCCTAAAGGCTTTAACGTCCATGTTTCTCCTCTCCAGAAATTAAGAAAAAAAGTATCAACTTACTACGAAAAGTATAGCACAGAACAAGGGGAATTCACCTTTGGATTTGATAGCCCATTAGGTGGAAATGGCGTCCACCTAAGGTAAAATCAACCTGATGAACTCCCGCCGCATCTACGATTTGCCTTTCTGGATTCTCATTGGAATCAGCCTGATGGCTGGCCTGGCAACGCTGACACATTACGGCGTCTCGTGGGACGAGCACCTACAATACAAGCAATATGCCAGACACGCCATCGATTCTTATCGCCTCTGGTTTCGCGAGGGCCGCGCCGAGGGCCAATGGGAAGGATTGGATGAGTCCTCTGGCGTGGTCAAAGACTTCCACGGCCCATCCTTTGTGATGAGCGTGGAACTCTTGACTCGTCTGGCTTTGCACTTTCATCCGGGCTGGCAGGCAACCGACCTGCGTCATCTCATACATTTTCTGGCCTTTTTGATTGGAGTCATCAGCCTTTATTTTATTGCCCGCCGCTGGCTAGGAGCGTGGGCATCTTTCGGTGTAGCCCTGCTCTTTATCAGTCAGCCGCTCTTTTGGGGGCACGCCTTCATCAACCCCAAAGACATGCCTTTTGCTTCTTTTTTTACCCTTAGCGTTCTACTCGGTCTGCGCGCGGGTGACTACCTGTACACACCCCGCTCAGACGGTCTGACAAAATGGGAGCAGGTCACTGCTGCCTGGCAGAATCTCACCCCCCGCCTCAAACAGACACTCGTGCTTGCTACCGTTATCTGGGCCGTCTCTATCCTGGGGCTTTTCGCCGGCGTTGCCGCCATCCACAACGGTCTAACCGGCATGATAGAAAGCGCCTATGCCGCGCCGACTTCCCTGGCCGGACAGGCATTGGCCCAGGTGGCCGAAGATATGCACCACGTGCCGGCTGCCATCTATGCTCAAAAACTTTTTCTGCTTTTTCTGCGCCTGCGCGGGACCTATACCATTTTGAGCACGGCAGGGCTGTTCTGGCTATATCGCCGCCATTTCCCGTCTGGTTTGTCTCTGGTTGGCTGGCCGGTTTTAATAGCCGGTTTGGCCATAGGTTTTACCACCTCCATGCGCATTGCCGGACCATTGGCCGGTCTGCTGGTAACAGCCCATATGCTCAGACGGGCTGGCCGCAAGGCCTGGGCAGGAATTCTCGTCTACGGCGCAGTGGGAATCGCTGCCATGTACCTCACCTGGCCATACCTGTGGGGCGGGCCGGTAGAACGCCTTTTAGACGGCCTGAACGTGATGTCGGCTTTTCCCTGGCGCGGACGCGTGCTTTTTGACGGCGTCTATTACGCGGCTAACCAGATTCCGCCTGCTTACCTGCCCACCCTGCTGGCCCTTCAGTTAACGGAACCGGTTTGGGGATTGGCTGCAGTCGGTTTAACGGCAGCCAGCCTGAACTGGGTTCGGAAGCGCAAATCTGACGGTCTGCTTTTTCTGTCCGTGGGCTGGTTTGTCCTTCCGCTGACCTTCTTCATTCTTCATGGCACTTCGCTGTATGACAATTTCCGTCAGGTTTTGTTCATCCTGCCGCCGGTTTTCCTGCTGGCCGGTGCAGCGTTAAACGAATTATTTGCCCGCTTGCGGCGAAAATCCTGGCGCGTGGTGGTGCTTCTCATCCTGACCCTGCCAGGGGTGACGGCAATGGTGCGTTTGCATCCATACGAATACGTGTACTACAACCAGTTTGCAGGGGAGGTTTTCCGCCGCTACGAGGCCGATTACTGGACAACTTCTTTCCGCGAAGCAGCACGTTTGTTGAACAGTGTAGCAGAGCCAAAGGCTCGTGTGCAGGTGATTGGGCCAACCCATACCTTTGAGCCATTTGCCCGGGCCGACTTGAAAATCGTTGACACAGAGCCAGATTACGTGGTTGTTACAACACGCTACAACTGGGATCTTGAATATTACCCTCAGGCCGCAGAGGTGGCGCGCATTGAGCGGGAGGGCATAACGCTGGCAATTATCCGCAAGGTTATCCCTTGAGGCTAGGGGGTCCAGATGAAATTGATCAAAACGGTCAGGTAGGGACGCCCCTTCAGGTACTCGATGCCTGCCAGCCAAAGGCGGTAGTCCAGGTCAATACCAGGCGTACCGGGTTTGTAAAGTTTGTAAACGTGATAGTTGGTGTATTTCTCTGGCCAGGCGCTGATGTTCCAGGCCGGTACACCGCGCTCGTTACAGCGAATTTCATAGCCGACCGAGTAGGTATCCTCTAGCATTGGCAAAATGACCTGCCGAAAGGAACCGCTTACCTCCAGACCGCTGGCCGGATGCATGCCCCAATCATGGACATATGTGCTGTCAAATACCCAGCGGATATGCGCAGTGTCAAAATTGATCGGTACACCGCTGCGATAGGCCCAGATATCCACTCCGTGCTTTGGGCTGACCAGAGAAGCAAGCAGGACACCATCGGCAACGCGTACAGCGCGTTCCAGGTTGGCCAACAAAGTCATCACTTGGGGGTCGCAGTTATCCGTTTGGGGGAGATATTCCGTCAGGTAAACGTCATTGACCCAGCCGCGGCCGCCGCCTGGCCTATCCACTTCTACCCATAAGGACCCGCCCACGTTTGCTGATCGGCCGCTGCGCTGAATGCCGGTAAAGGTTGCCGGGAAAGTGCCGATGACGGGGTTCTGTACACCGGGGCCAGAACGGATATTGAGTACATCATTGGGTTCCACACCCACTACCGCATACGGCCCGGAGGGTAAGCCGGGTAGAATGTCGCTACCGGGAATGGGAGACAAGACAACGGTTGGCGGGATGGGAGTGGCTGGCGGCTGAGGTGTAAATGTCGCAGTAGGAGCAGGAAAGGTAAAAATGACCGGCGTCTCTGAGGGAGGCGGCAGAGTGGGCGTATCCGGGAGGAAAAAGGTGGGTGGCGGCGTCGGTGGTTTGCTTTGCGGCAGGGTACAGCCGGTCAACACGGCCAGCAGAAGGCCGACCATGCAAAAAAGACGCCTTTTGGTATTCATTTTTCAACTTCCTTTGAGTGCAGGTCAAAGGCCTGCACAACAGAAAAGTCAGCCGGTTTGTATGCCTAATCGGCCGAGGCCTTGGCTTTTTCGGCCACTTTTTTGGCAATCAGACCAAAGCCGGCCGCCGGGTTGGCCAGGGTCGCCGTGACAACTTCCAAGATGTCGGGAGCAATACGCCGAATATTGCGCAAGCGGCGGGCCAGGAAAGTCTCATCGGCCTGCTCACCTTTTTTGACCTCAGCCTCTAACTCTTGAATTTCGGCTTTCAAATCGGCTTTGGCATCCGGCGTCAGGTCTTTCTTCTCTTCTACAGCCTGATAAATTGGCAAGAAGAAATTGACACCGGGTGAGACCACATTCCGGTCACCGGTGATAATCGTGCTGCCGGTTACATTGCCACCGATCACCACACTGCCATTTCCGGCAGAAATCTTTTGGTCGCGGCCAACATACTCGCCGCCTTGCTTTTTACCTGCCATACAGCCTCCTTAACTGTCTGCCCCGTCCTGCGGGGCAATCACGACTCGGAATCCCAAATCGTCATTGAACATCAGCGGGATTGACCAGTTACAAAACGAACTGCGGGCAAACCATTGGTAGCCAATCCATGAGCCGCCGCGCACAACGCGATAACGTTTGTCATCGTCATACCAGGTCGTTGTCCACTCCCACACGTTGCCGCTCATATCCCAGGCACCCACCGGGCTGACCCCTTGGGGATAAGTGCAGACAGCCGTTGTGCCGCCGCTGCTGGATGACTGATCTGTCATTGTCTCCCAAGTATTGGCGTTTTGTTTATTGAAGCCCTCACCCCAGGGATATTCGAATCCTTCTACGCCCCGGCTGGCGCGTTCCCATTCCAGGCTGGTAGCCAGCCGAACAGTGTACCCGGCCGGCCTGGCAACAATTTGCGTGGACAACCAACGACAATAAGCCTCCGCTTCAAACCAATTGATACCCACCAGCGGGAAGATGGGGTTACTCAAGTCAATGTGATGCCAGAAATATGGCTCAGCGCGGCGGGCAGGCGGACGATGTTCCAGCCAATCGCGTTCAATGGCTTCCAGTGAGCGCTCATCATAAGCACCTGTGCGCCAATCCCAGCCATCCTTGCTCCACAGATCTTGCTGGTGATAACCACCGGCGAGCACAAAACGGGCAAACTGGATATTGGTAACCGGATATTTGGCAATCCAGTAGGGATAGGGAATTTCCTTTTCTTCCTTACGAGGGCCAAACAGGAATTTGCCGGGCGGCACTTCTACAAAGCGGCCTAAATCCTGAGGCCGCCAGCCCAACCTTCCAAGCAGCAAACCCGAACGCCGCCGCAAATCTGTACGCACAACGCCATCCTGCATAGCCGGAACAAGTGCCTTAATCACTTGTTCTTTACTCTCTGGTAAAACGCCGCTCGGCCAGGTATCCAGCACCGCCTCGCCGGCCAGAACAGCCACCTGACCAGGCAGGCCTGGCAACTCCTTGAGCAAATGTTGTATCACTTCTCCCGCTACCTTAGGCAATTGCTGGCGGATTCCAATGTAAGCAATCGTCAGCAATGAGATTTCATGCCAGGCTGGCTCGCCAATATGTGCTGCCAGAAAGCGAGAAATCAATTGGGCATTGCCTTGCGCCTGCAAGGCAATTGCCACTGCTGAGAGGTACTCTTCAAAAGTCAGGTGAATGAAGCCATATTCCCCGGGGCCGCGTTCCAACAAAAGGGCAGAATGTTCACGCACATCCTGCAAGAACTGAATGGCCGCGGCTTGAGGATTGGCATCGCCGCGCTCAGTAAATAACTCTTCCAGTTTTCGGCGCAGGTCCTCGCGTTTGACCAGCCCAACACCGGGGTTGACCTGATGCATCCATAAGGCCAACGGCGCCAAAATACGCACCGTTTGCACTTCATCCAAATCGCGTCCGGGGGCTCGTCCGCTCAAACTACGCGCCCGGTTCCAGGTTGAGAGCAGCGTTGAAACATACTGGTCGTACAACTGAACGCGGCGTTCGGGCAAAGTCACACCCTGCCGTTTAACCAGCGCCAGGATGGTCAGCAGCAGAGGCGTGGCCGCCAGACGGCGAATGCCCGGATTCTCATAAATCGCGTCCATCAACTCCCGGCGGTCATTTTCAGCATCGGTACGCGCAACCTGCGTATCTCCTTGAGCCTGTTTTTCAAGGGCAGTCATCCAACGGTCAACAAATAAGGAAATTTCATTGTCATCGAAATCTACCAGCGTGCACTCAACCAATCCCTCGGCCGCAGGACGCACCGCGCGATAGCCAATGATACGGCTGGTGATGACAAATTTGTTCCCTTGACGACGATGAAAAGCATAGAAATCCACTACCCGCTCGACTACCGTGTTGCGTAGATTCAGGTCTTTGACTTCGTCCAAACCATCCAGCAGAATCAGCGCCCGACCAGCCTGCAAAGCCTCAGCCAGCATGGCACTAATTGGCAAGTCGGCGCCAATGCCGGCAAAATATTCTGCAATAAAGTCGTCCAGGCGCACATCGCTTTTTTGCAGGGCATTGGCATACGCCGCCAGCGGCAAGAGAATCGGCAAGCGGTCACCCAATCCGGTCTCGTGGCCGTTTCCACCGGCCAGCGAAAGGGCTAGGTATTTCAGGAAAGTGGTCTTTCCCGCACCGGGGTCACCCAAGACGATTAAGCCGGAATTGTCTCGTAAAATCTCTAGTACCGGCACAGGATTGCCCAGGCGAAGGGGCTGTTGATGCTCTGAATCTGTCACTGCGCGGCCAGCCAGGCGCAAATCGCGTTTCCAGGTTTCGCCTTCGGGCAGTTCAAGGCGGGCTTTGAGCGGCACGTACAGGTCCAGCAGACGCAGACGCAGAGGGATGCGATCAGAGACGCCCATCCCTTTCAGATTCAGGTAATAATGCCGGTCAACCAAATAGTCGAGATAAGCCCGCGTCGCCTTTTGCAGATCAACAGCAGGTAAAGAAGGCTCTAGACCCCGCCAGAGTCGCTCTGCCAGCACCACCGTCTGCGCATGGATCACCGTGCTGTCTAGGATATCGCCCTTGATGGCAAGCCCCTGGTCCCCTGCCTGAACGGTCTGGTCGCGGCCGACGAAATCGCCGCCGCTTTCCACGCCGCCTTGAACCAGCGATCCGCCGGCGCGAATGGCTCGAATCTGAACCTGCAAGTCAGCAATCTTGAGATCTACAATTTCATCCCCCAGTTCAGAACGCAATTTTTCCAAACTGGCAATCTTTTCCTGAAGTTCACTAATTTTGCGGTCATCGTCTACCATGCTGCCTCCTGCTCCTGCCAGAACAGATCAAGGAACGCTACTTCTGCTGGCGGCCCAGCAATTTGACATACAAATCGGTCAATGTCATACCGCGCAGCCGCCAGGTAAAATGCTCTTCAATGAATTTACGCGCGTTTTGTCCCAGCCGATAGCGCAGATCGGGGTGTTCAATCAGATACTGAATACCGTCGGCAAAGTCATCTGGATTGGGCTGCTCTACAATCCAACCGGTCTCCATATGACGCAGGTCGTGGGCCGTGCCGCGAAAACTGACCACGGCTTTGCCGGCTGCCATGTAGTTGAGCAGTTTGAGCGGGTAACCATCGCCGCTCCAACGGGGGTTGAGTAAGATATCTGCTTCAGCAAGACGTTCAGGAAGGTTAGCAAAATCTGTCGGAATAATGCGAATGAGCTCTCGAATGCCAAGTGCTGTGATTAAATCGTCATAGGCGCTGAAATCATCAGATGAATAGAGATGCAGCGCAATGTCCGCATAGCGGCTGCTAAGGCGGTGAAATGCCCGCAGCATATGCTCCACGCCTTGATACTCGGCTGCATTGCCCGAGAAGCCCAAAATGATGCCTTGATGTCGATTCCCCTGGCCAGCCCGAGAAAAATGCTCCACCTCAACCCCATTAGGGATAAGCGATAACTTTTCCGGCGGCAGACCCGCTTGTTCAAGATACCAGCGGCCAATGCTTTCAGAAACCGCAATAACATGATGCGCCAGGCGCGGCATGCTCTTATCCAGCCACAGACCCACCTGACGTTTCAGGTTGCGCCCCAAATGCAAGTCGTAGAAAGGAAGTTCTCCTTCCAGCAGCGTGTGGGAATCAAAGATGACCGGCAGGCGTGTCAAGAAGCGAACCGGCAAAGCCGCCAGCAGACCCTCGTAATGATGGGCATGAACAATGTCAAATTTGTAGCGGCGCACCAGAGAGAGGACTTTGAGCGCCAGCAAAAAATCCAGAACAAAGAGTTTGACATAGGTGGGGCCCGGTGTTACTTTGTCATATAGCCTGAAATTGACGATGCGGTGAACCTGAAACGGCAGAGGAATCTCTGTTTGGCCAAGATGATACGTGGCCACATGCACTTCATGCCCAAGCGAAGTCATCGTCTCAGCCATACGCAGAATGCGAACCGGAGTGCCTCGCGGATAGGGAAACGGGCAGGCAGCCACCATCAAGACGCGGAATTTGGATTGTGTCAAAAGGAAAACCAAACCTTTCCAAAAATTAGATTGACGCTTATTACCTGCCCCAACTCGCCTTAGAACGCTTAATATTCAGATGCTCTTTAGAAAGTCCTGGCCGTCCAAAAACGGAGGCTGTCAGATGGCAGGTAATCACAGTCGGCGACTAAATTATAATAGACTTTACTTACCCCTAACAAATCCCTTGCCATTACGGAGAAATCATGCGCCTGGAAGACCTGAACTGGATGGATGTAGAAACTTATCTTGAACATGAAGATCGCCTGATGCTGGTGCTGGGAGCCTGCGAACAGCACGGCTACTTGAGTCTGCTGACCGATATCAAGATTCCGCTGGCGCTGGCCGACGCAGCCTCACAACAGAGCGGTGTGCTGGTGGCCCCGCCCTTGAATTTTGGAATCTCGCCCTACTTTTTGGCTTACCCCGGTACGCTCAGCCTGCGAGTTAGCACCTTGCTGGCCATTGTTGAAGACCTCATCCGTTCAGTGTACCAACAGGGATTCCGGCGCGTCCTGATTCTGAATGGACATGGCGGCAACATTCCTGCCAGAGCCCATCTGAACGATGTGATCAACCAGTACCCGCACCTGAAATTGAACTGGTATGACTGGTGGACATCTCACAGTGTGGAAGCAGTGGCCCAGAAACACGGAATCAAGCCCGCCCATGCTAATTGGCTGGAAGCCTTCCCTTTCACCCGCGTTGCAGATTTGCCGAAAGAAAGCAAGAACCCGCCTCACGTACCCAGCGCGATCATGGACGCACATACCACCCGCGAGGTGTATGGCGATGGATCATTTGGCGGGCCGTATCAGGCAAGTGAGGAAATTATGCAGGAAATCTTTGCAGCCGCTCTGGCCGATGTACTGCATCTGTTGCAATTCGAGTAATTTTTCCAGTTGCCCCTACACTTGCTCAAAACGTGCCACATTCATTACAAACAGGGTCAGGCGCTTTTCGCCTGGCACAACAGTTGTGGTGGCACGCAAAATTTCCAACGCCGATTCAAGTTGATCATCTTCCACCCCAATCAAGAGGGTAGCCACCCCTCTCCGCAAGAAACCGCCGGTTGAGGCAATGCGCGTCACTCGAAAACCAGCATCTGTCAGCGCGTGGATGACCACGTCCGAATCCCCATCTTTGATGATAGCCAGAACGAGTTTCATAATTACACCTCCTCATAGTATTCAACCGGCAGGCTGAAAATCGTCGCTCCACCTACGGTTACAGGCACAGGCGTGGGCATCGGCAGAGGAGAGCCTTCCATTGGAACGGCCAGGTATTCCACCCGCTGGCGACAAGATTCTTTCAAAGCCTGGACAACCGACTCTTCCATTCCCTCTGCCAATGCAATCAATAGCGTGGCATTGCGCCGACCAAGAAACCCCCCACTGCTTACCAGGTGAGTAACCGGTACTTTTAAACGCCTCAGAGCATGCATGGCTGCATCCAAATCCTGATCCTGGATTACAACGGTTATCAAACGGCAAATGGGGGCTTCCATAAGCAACTCCTTATCTCTTACTAAATCTTACCGAAAATTCGGCTCAGATTCAAGTTTTCATGGGGCAACAATGCATGCCTCCTTCTGACGAACAAACGCGGTGCGCCCATCTCTAAAAGTGACCAGAGTTTCCTCGGCGTCGCGACGCACCATAACACCACGATAGACCGCTGTAACCGGCCAGGGGAAAGGATTGCGGCCTTCCAGGCGTACCCGCCCGCCAGAAAGAAAACGTACTCCCAAGACTTCCAAAAACAGGCCGGTAGATGGCAGGCCACTCAGTACATTGCGTTCTCCCAAAGCCGCGCCTGTTTCAGCGTGATAAACGGCTGCAAAACCTTGCGTTTGCTTCAAATTCTGAATCGCCGCCGAAAGACAATGTGCATACAGACGCGCCGCCTCTTCGCGAAAACCCCAAGCCAGCAGGCCTTCAACAATAAATTGGTTCCAGGGCAAGTGCACTCCAAGACAAGCCGCGCCGGCATCCGGCTTTGGCTCAAACGGGCAGGCCGGTACACCAAATGGCCGATCAAAGCGGCCCGCATCCAAGAGAGAACGTCCAATCCATGTCTGTGCCCGCTGGACGTCTGGCAGGCGCGCCCAGAGCGGCAGGAAGAGCGTATGATCTTCCCCGTTTAGGTTGACAACCGAAATGGACACACGGTCTTTGGCGCCTGTTCCACTGACCCGAATGCAGCCAATACGCTGGAAGACACGTTGGCTGGTGGCTGTCAATCCAGCAGCATGCCAGCCAAAAGCCTGACGTGGGATGATCTCGTCCCCGTCCGAAGAGCGCGTGACATATTCGCGAATCTCCACTTCAGGGCGGCTCACGCCAGGACCTTTGGCCTGTATCTGCACCAGCAGGCGGACCGGCTGCTCAAAGGTCAGTTTGGGACGCACTTCCCCTGGGCCGCGCAGTTTGGCTATTACTTTTCCCGGCTGGCTAAGGTGCGTATCCCGGTCGCGATTACGAAACATGGCTGTGCGCGCGTGCCAACAGGCATCTACTTCGGTTTTCAACTTCTGGTAACGCTCTTGCAATTCGGCAAGTTCATCTACTTGCTGCAAATGTAGTGCCATGCGCTCCAGGCTTTTGGCTTCAGCAGCCAGCAAAGCCGCCAAGGCCGGGCTTTCAACCGTGTCAATGGCTGCCCCCTGCGACCAGGAATACCATGTCGAAAACGCCGGATTCTCTTCATAGCCGGTCTGGATAGGATGATCCCACTCAGGGAAGCCATCCCCGTCGCGGTCATGGTCAGGATGAAACCAGGTACGCCAGAAGGCCAGCAAACGCGGGTAGAGACTGACAAGCAGGGCATCATCCCCAAGATACGAATGCAAACGCCAGGCCAGGCTGGCCAGCAAAGGGGCCGCCAGAAACCGTCCCCGCTGACCTGCCAGGCCAGGGCGGCAATCGATACTGCCCCCCTCACCCTGGGTGCTCAGGAAATTCATCAACAGGCCTGTGCTCAATTCAGGCGCGCCTGGCAAAAGGCCAGAAAGGTAAAAAGTTTCCAATACCGGCTGTCCGCTCCAGTAGGGAGGGTAGTCGCTTCCGTCCTGGCGCGGTGAGTAGCCATGATCGGGATTACGCGCCAATACAAAGGTGGGGTGTGGCAATGCATCGTTGGGTGGGAAGAAAAGGCGTAAGGCCTCTTTCTGGCTAAAGGCCAATGCTGCGTCCCATTCCAGATCGCCGGTTTGGATGTGAACGGTTTGAGCCGCATTCAGGTTCTCAATGCGGGCGCGTTCTGCATCCCAGGTCCGGGCGGCGGTGCGGCGTGCCAGTGCAAAAGATTCTTCCAAAGTGGCGCAGGCGGCCTCAACACAAGTCAGTTGGCGGCGCGCGCCAGGGCCGAGGTCCAGGTCTACCGTCAGACAGGGATAGGGCCCGGGGCCAGGCTGCGGGCCGCCGGTCAGGAAAAGAACCGGCATCAGATTCCCCGTCTGTCCGCTTAAGATGGTCACCCCCTGAATGCCCAGCGCTGCAAAAGGACGACCGTCCAGGGGTATCAGCAAGCCGCACAAGTCAAGGTGAATTTGGCGCAGGCTGGTGCTGTGGTTAATGAAACTCAATCGCATTGCGGCAGTGTGAGAATCTGGAATCCAGATTTCTGCTTCAACTTCAATGCCAGAGAGAGGGGAAAAACCAAGTGCCAGGAAGTTGGGATAAAAACGGCGCAGACGCGGCGGAGCAGAAAATTCAAGCGGATTTAACTGTGTGAGGCCGCCTTCGCGAAAGCGCGGAAAAAAGCGCATGGCACGCGCCCGCAGGCCGTAGGTAGTATATAATGACAAAGCAGGCGGTTCGGCCAAACCAAGTTCAAGTTCCCAAATGTGGTCATCGGTATAATCCACATTTCCCAGGCGGAAATCCGCTGCCAGGCCAAGAGAGAGAGGGTCGCCCAGACTTAGATTCCAGTCACGCATAGGTATATTGTACGAGCAGATGGGCATGAGGTCAAAGGTTTTTCCCGGCAATTCTCAATGTATTCCCGCTGTCTCTGCCGCGATTCTTGGCGTTGCGCCGCAGTTGAACTGCGGCGCAACGTCAGTTTGGTCGCGGCCTTGGTCTGATGCCGGCCTGCCCTGACGCTTGTCCGGGGGACAGGCTGAAGGCCGCGTTGTGCTTTGTCTGAGAGCATTGAAAAAGCAAATCTTGCAAGTCGTTTGTGTGTTTTGTATTCCATGCAAAGGTGGTTTACAATAGAGAAGACAACGTTGCCACCCATCTCGCTCAAAAGGATGTGCCATGACTTCTCATATTCTTACTCGCCGTGGTCTGTATTTTGAAGAGTTCGAAATCGGCCAGAAAATTAACTCGCCCGGCCGGACGGTTACTGAAGCCGATGTGGTGACCTTTGCGGGTCTATCAGGCGACTTTAACCAGATTCACACGGATGCCGAATACAGCCGGCAGGGATTGTTCGGCCAGCGCGTGGCGCACGGTCTGCTTGGACTTTCGATCACATCTGGCCTGGCGTTGCGTACCGGTGTTTTGGAGGGCACTGTGATTGCCTTCCGTGAAATCAACAACTGGAAATTTGTTAAGCCGGTCTTTCTGGGTGATACCATCCACGTTGAGATGGAAGTGACCGAGAAACGCGCCATGCCTCGCCTGGGCGGCGGGATGGTGACAATCGAAATGGATGTAAAAAAACAAGATGGTGAAACGGTGATGAAAGGCAATTGGACTGTGCTGGTCATGAGCACGCCAAAATAAGTTTCTACTGCCGGGTACCAAGTCCGCCGGAGGTCCAAATCATGAGCGACTCCAAGCCGCCTGAAAATGAAGACGCACTGGAAAAATTCCGCCGCTTGTTGGCTTCAGAAGACGAGACCTTGCCTGAGCCGCCTGAAGGCTGGGACGAGATTCCGTCACTCGGCTGGACTCAGCCCACACAAGATGCCTTCCCCGAATCGGAAGCGCCCACTAAAACCCCTATACCAGAGGGCAACCCGGCAGATTTTATGCCTGAGACGACAGACAGCATTCCCCTGCCGCGCCAGGTGGATGAGGTGGATTGGAACGCAACACGCGTTTCACCGGCAGCCTACTCGCATCAACGTACCTTGCCGCGGCCAGGCGCCACCCTCCCATCCCAGGCGCCTTACCAGGCGGTTTCTCCACCGGCTTACTCTCCGGCATATACAGCACCACCTGCCGCTCCCCCTATCGAAATTGATTGGAAGCGCAGCCTGGGCTGTCTCTTACGCGGCCTGGTGGGAATGTTGTTCGGTTTTGTGGCTCTGGTCCTGATCGCCGCTTCAATTTTGCTCTACCAGTATTACAAGATTGCAGCCACCCTGCCCAACGTGGACGATTTGAAGGCGCGCGCCTCGCAATTTGAGACGACCCGCATTCTCGACCGTAACGGGCGCGTCTTATACGAAATTCTGGACCCAAACGCCGGGCGGCGCACATTTGTGCCGTTGAAGCGTATCTCGCCAGTCGTAGTAGCCGCGACCATTGCTACAGAGGACAAGGAATTTTACAATCATCCCGGTTACGATCCCATTGCTTTGATTCGCGCCTTATGGCAAAACTATACCAGCGGCGAGGTGGTCTCAGGCGCTTCAACCATTACCCAGCAATTGGCGCGCAATCTGCTTTTTAGCACCGAAGAACGCTATGAGAAAACCTACACCCGTAAGGCCCGCGAAATCATCCTGGCGGCCGAAATCACCCGTCGCTACAGCAAGGATGACATCCTGGAACTGTACTTGAACGAGTCCTATTATGGCAATCTGGCCTATGGCATTGAAGCGGCCGCCGAGACATATTTTGGCACAACAGCGGACAAGTTGACACTTGGTCAGGCTGCTTTTCTGGCGGGCTTGCCGCAAGCACCGGCTATTTATGATGTGTACACTAACCGCGAGGCCACTCTCTACCGCCAGCAGCAAGTACTGGTGCTGATGTATCAATTGAGCGAAGAAACCGGCTGCATCTACGTCAGCAACAGTCTGCAGCGCGTATGCATTGACCCGCCTTCGGCCACCGCGGCTGCCAACGAAATCAAGGTTTACAACTTCCAACCACCCGCCAGCAATATCACCTACCCGCACTGGGTGCAATATATCCGCAGTCTGCTGGAGGAGCAGTACGACCCGCAGACCATTTACCGTTCCGGTTTTACGGTCACCACCACCATTGACCCGCTGCTGCAAGAAGCCGCCCAGCAAATGGTCAGCCAGCAAATTGCCCTGTTGGCCGATAAAAACGTGGGCAATGGCGCGTTGGTGGCAATTAGGCCCTCTACCGGCGAAATTCTGGCTATGGTTGGTTCGGCAGATTTCTACAACGAGGCAATTGATGGTCAGGTCAACATGGCTATCAGTCCAACACGTCAACCGGGTTCATCCATCAAGCCTCTCAATTATGTAGCCGCCTTTGAAAAAGGTTGGACGCCGGCCACCCTGATTTGGGATGTGCCTTCTGAGTTTCCGCCTTCGGGTGACCCGAACGACCCGCGTCCACCTTACAAGCCGGTCAATTACGATGGCCGTTTCCATGGACCTGTAACCGTTCGCACGGCTCTGGCTAATTCTTACAACATACCAGCCGTGAAGACCCTGCAATTTGTGGGCATCTACGATGACCCCCAGACGCCTTTGCCTGAAGGCATGCTTGCTTTTGCCAAAAGGCTGGGGATTACCAGTTTAACGCGCGCAGATTACGGTCTGGCCCTGACTCTGGGTGGAGGCGAAGTCAGCCTGCTGGAAATGACCGGTGCTTTTTCCGTCTTTGCCAATGGCGGCAAACGCGTCCCACCGGTTGCCATCTTGAAGATTGTGGATTATCAAGGGAATGTTCTTTATGAATACCAGCCGCCGCCAGGCGATCAGGTGGTCCGCCCCGAACATGCTTTTTTGATTTCATCCATCTTGTCTGATAATGAGGCACGCGCGCCCATGTTTGGGCGTAACTCGGTGCTGGCCCTGCCTTTCCCGGCTGCTGTCAAGACCGGCACAACAGACGATTTTCGCGATAACTGGACAATTGGCTATACACCGGATCTGGCCGTGGGCGTTTGGGTAGGAAACGCCGACTATACGCCAATGATCAACACCACCGGCCTGACCGGCGCGGCGCCTATCTGGTCGCAGTTCATGCAATATGCCGTTCCGCAGATAACGGGTGGACGACCCACGCCGTTTATCCCGCCCAATGGAATTGTGGAGAAGGTGATCTGCGAAATTTCTGGCACCGAGCCTTCTCAATGGTGTAAGAGTCAGCGGCGCGAATATTTTGCCGCCGATCAGCCGCCTCTGCCGGCCGGCGAAGACTTGTGGCGTAAAGTCAAACTGGATACCTGGACAGGACTGGAGGCTTCACCAGCCTGCCCCGATTTTGTTGACGATCAAATGGTGCTAAATGTAAAAGACGAGTGGGCGCTCAAATGGCTCAAGTCGGCAGAGGGTAAAGCCTGGCTGGATGCCAACGGCTTTCCACGCGATCCGTTCTTTGCCCCCGAACGCGAGTGCCGCTCCAGCGACCCGCGTCCTACCTTAGCCTTCACCAACCTGGTAGATAATATGGTGGTCGGCGATGGCGACCTGGATATCTTTGGTGTGGCCGATGGCGGCGACCTGTTTGCTGCCTGGCAACTGGACTACGGTATTGGAGAAAACCCCAAACAATGGTTCCAGTTGAATGGCGGTAAAAGCCCCATCCGCAATTCAGAACTCCTTTATACCTGGAATCTGGCCGAGGTACCTAACGGCATTGTCACCCTGCGCCTGAAGGTCTTCTCCACAAAAGAGGGCTATGCGGAACGGTTTGTCCGCTTAGAGGTGCAAAACTCCCCGCCCCCTCCGCCGCCCACCTTTGAGCCGCCAACAGAGGAACCGCCAACAGAGGAACCGCCAACCGCTGAACCACAGCCAACTCCGTAGCATGCAGATGGGCACGTCAGAACTGTCCCGAAGGTTTTGGAAACAAACCTTCGGGACGGTTGTTTTGCTTATCCCAAACTGTCCTTCTCAATGTACTTGAGATCATTGAATGATAAATGTGTTCGTTGTTGACCACATACTTGGGCCATTCGTCCCATTGGAGCGCACGCGCCAATAAAGGGTAACGTTGAGGGGTAGATTGACCACTGGTGTGTAAGCCGATGTCGTTGCCAAAGCATTGATCAGGAGTTTTGAAAAGGTGCTGTCTCTTGAGACTTGAAGCGAATAAGTCGTTGCACCGGCTATGTCACTCCAATCAAAAGTTGGCCGAGGGTTGGAAAGCACAATCTCTCCATTGGCAGGCAAGGTCGGTATGGGCGGCAGGAGCGCGGTGCGGAAGGTACGCGTGAGCGACCAACCGGAGTACTGTCCAAGCGAATTGAAACTGCGGACACGCCAGTAGAAGGTGGTATTATCCCTCAGGTCGGCGGGGAAGGTGAATTCTGAATCGGTGAGATTGACGAGATCGGACTTATCCAGCACGATGGAGGTGAAAGCCGCATCGGTTGCCACCTGCAACTGGTAGTGGTCAAAGGTCACCCCAAGCGGAACGGTGACGTTGCTCCAGTCGAGTTTGGGAGTGTAATCGGTGGTGAGGGCGTTGTTAGCAGGCGCAACAAGCACCGGAATGGAGGGCGGGTTGGCAGTGGTGAGAGTGAAGACAGGTGACCAGGCCGAGGGACCATTTGTCCCGTTGGAACGGACGCGCCAGTAGATCGTCTTGTTGGCGGGCAGGTCGGCGCTAGGAGTGAAGGTCGAACTGGTGGATATGGCGTTGACCAAAAGAGAAGAGAAGGTGGAGAGGGTGGAAGCCTGGATGTAGTAACTGGCTGCGCCGGGAACGTCGTTCCAATCGAAAGTGGGACGGTTGGCAAGCAGCGCCGTTCCACTGGCAGGCGAGGTCGGTGTGGGCGGCAGGAGCGCGGTGCGGAAGGTACGCGTGAGCGACCAACTGGAGTGCTGACCAAGTGAGTTGAAACTGCGGACGCGCCAGTAGAAGGTGGTATTATCCCTCAGGTCGGCGGGGAAGGTGAATTCTGAATCGGTGAGATTGACGAGATCGGACTTATCCAGCACGATGGAGGTGAAAGCCGCATCGGTTGCCACCTGCAACTGGTAGTGGTCAAAGGTCACCCCAAGCGGGACGGTGACGTTGCTCCAGTCGAGTTTGGGAGTGTAATCGGTGGTGAGGGCGTTGTTGGCAGGCGCAACAAGCACCGGAATGGAGGGCGGGTTGGCGGTGGTGAAGGACCAGGTATTGGACCAGGCGGTATAGACTGCCCCCACTTTGGCGCGCACACGCCAGTAATGGGTGGTATTTGGGAGCAGATCGGTTGGCCAGGCGTACTGTGAGGAAAGACTGGTTGCCGAGACCAGGCCAAGCGTGAAGGTGTTGTTGCGTGCAACCTGCAACTGATAAGATGACGCGCCAGCAAAGTCCGTCCAATCAAAATTGGGACGACGGTCGAGCAAGAACACGCCGTTGGCCGGGGAGAGAAGATCGGAACTTTTTACCACATCATAGACTTGGCCGCTGGTGAAATTGCCGTTGTTTGCGCCCGCGTCACCCAGTGGGTTGCTAGCAGCATCCAAAATAGAGTCGTTATCGGCCACGTCCAGACGCAATGTTCCATTGCCCGTCCCGGTATTGACCGTGACGGTACGGCTCGCGCCCGAACCGCTCACCGATGTCACACTTGCACCGCTGATGCCGCTCACCGTCAGTCTAAAGTCGCTCGTGTCCACGCCGGTTACGGCTTCAGAGAAGGTGACGGTAAAATTCACACTGGCGGCGCTGGTTGGGTTTGCGTTTGCTCGGGTAATGGACAAAACAGACGGGGGAGTTAAATCGGTCGGCCCGACATTTAACTTCAATGTACCGCCCACACTTTGGGTAGAAACGCTGCCGGCACCTGGCGGGAGTTCGTTTTCCTGTGCAGAGAGAGATTCTTTGACAGATTGTTGCGCCATTGATGATAATTCGCCATTATATTCTGCAACCTCGATGTAATACGTGGTTCCTGCTGTCAGACTCACCCTTACTTTCGATTGATAGGTGCTCTCGCTGTCATCATTGCACCCGATGAGAGTCAGGCTGCCGCGCGAGCCGGTCCACACACCTAATAGCGTATCATAGTCGCTGCCAAAGGTATCAATTTGAACTCCACCACTGGAGGCCGGGACATAGCGATACCAAACGGTTGCCAGGCCCGGCTGGCGGTTGCAGGCAGTGAAAGGCGGATCGTCGCTGGCAGCGGTGGCGCCTGTGGTCAACAGCGTATCGGTATAAGGAATTTGAGAAATGACTTTGGGCGCAGAGAAGTCATCATTCGCAGGCGGCGGACAGGCGTTTGTAATGCCTTGTATCCAACCTGTATGATTTGATTCTCCGTACGAATTGTAGGCACTCAATTCATAGAAGTTGAAATCATTTCCGCAGGGAAGATTATTGTCGGTGTAGGTAGTGACATTGGCGCCCACCGAAGCATAGTAGAGGAATTTCCATTGGCTGCCGTCATATCCCCACTTGTAAATCTTATAGCCGGTTTCTCCACTGACATCATTCCATGCCAGGGTAATGCTGTTGGTGGTCGTGGAGGCTACCCGGAAGTTGGTGGGAGTAGGCGGCGGGATCTGACAGGAAGGAGTGGTAACCGTGACGGTGTTGCTTGCATTTGATTCGATACTTCCACGATAGGCTTTTACACTATAGGAATAGGTGGTATTTCCACTCAGTCCCGTGTTCTGGTAACTGGTTACGCCACTTCCCAAGGTGGCAATCAAATTGCCATTGCGATAAATTTTGTACCCTTCTTCATTGCCAGAATTGTCATTCCAGGACAAATTAATCTGACTACAAGATACCGCGGAAGCGTTCAGGTTGGTGGGCGCGCCTGGCCGGATGGTAAAGTTCCACGTACTGCTCCAACCACTTTCGCCTACATTGTTTTTCGCTTTGACGTGCCATGAATACGTATATCCTGCCCACTGGGAGCCGATATTTTTGGATGAGCCGCTTTGCCAGCCAAAGGTCAGGGTGCCGCCAGGCCCACCCCAGATCTCGCCATAATATTCGCTGCCGGTTGCTGTCCACGAAAGCGTAATGCTCTCGCCTTCGTTGAAATATTGTCCATTGCTCGGACTGATAAGTGAAGGCGCAGCAGGAGGATTGGGGCAAGAGCCGGCACATACTTTGATGGAACTCAAGCCATTGCGCAAGCCTTGCGCCAGGGCATTGATATCCGAGAATTGCGCCGGACCGGTAACGCGCCCGCAATTGCCCTGGAAATCCGCATGTTCACAGGCGATGATCTCATAACCAGAGTTGATTTTGATGGATTCGGCGCGGTCGTTCCACCCTACCGTGCTGAGATTGGTAATAGTCTGGTTGCTTTCGTATTTATCGCCATTGTAATCGCCAAGGTCGAATAATTGATACGCCCATGAACCGCCAGTTGTACCATTGGTGTAGCAATACTTACGCACTCCGGGAAGCGGGTCGCCAAATACGTTGTTATTGCACGCTGTTCCATTTGAGAATGAACGTGGCGAAGTATAGCAACTATTCGCGCCATAAATCACATTGGCCGTGCCGCTGAAACTGCAAAAACCATCCTCCTCGGCGCATTGATTGTAACCAGAAGGGATGCTGGTAATGCCGCAACTCCCGCCGCTGCGACTTTGTACTTTTGCAGAAGACGCCTGATCGTTCCCAATACTATTGTCAGAGAGATTTGCATCATCGCCCTGGAAAGTCTCACATGTTCCGCCATAATTATCGTCGCGGCAAAGGGTCAACTTGACATTCGACCCCACTTTTACAGAGGAAATGCTATCGTTTGCAATTCCCAGGGAAGAAGGGTTGGGATAATCACCAATACCTTTGACAACACACGTCCCACTGTAGTTGGCGTCCACGTAAAGGGCAACCTGGTCCGCGGTTGGGGTGCATGAGCCAGAATTGCCACCACCAGCCAGGATCCAACCATTTCCTGGCGAGACGGTGTTACTTCCATTTGTCCAGTTTTGGGTAGATATGCTAAGAGTCCAGTTCTCAACGCTCAAATCTGCATTTGGAAATCCCCAATGCACATGAAACCAATTGGGGTCCTGATTTGCATAACCACAATTTGCTTGAAATGTTCCAGGCTTCATTTGCCCCATTTCATTGCCTTGGCTAAAAGTCTTTCCAACATATAAATTTGAATTGTAGAGTAAATGCGTATAAAAGAAATTTCCCATTTTCACTGCAACACTTACCCCATCATTACAAACATAACTGATTGTTGCTGTCTCGGAGGCAAGTAATCGATTTGGTGCATGACCAGCACCAGTATCACCATCCGATAAGAAATCAACAGCCTTCCATCCGTTAACTATCGTAGCAAAACCATTGTCGTGAACCCCTTTACTACCATAGAACATATTTGTTCCAGGTTGCCAGGGAAATGTGTAATTGCTTTGTTGTTCAATATCTGGCAGGGATAAGGGATCTAAATTTTTCTTTGCGGTCGTGTCTAAAATATCATTGGGAACAGATTGGAGTAAATTGGAAAACTCTACGGTGCCTTGTGTTGCTCCACTCCAAATGTCTTGGCCATCGTTGTGCAGTAAAACAATTCCAAACCACGCACCGTCTTCCAAGGACCAATCGGTGTTCTCATCAAATTCAATAAACCCTACCACTGATATAATTGCCCAATTGCTGACTTCACGAACATCTGTAATTGCAAAGTAAAGAACACCAGACGGTATAACCGAATTAGCATCTTCTAATGCATCAACAATGGCATCTTCAATTGCTTTCTTTACAGATACGGTTCCCGGAATCAAAAAAATTGGGGAGGATGTTATTTCTGAGGTAGATGTAGATGTTCCAGGCGATTGTGCATTAACTTTCGGCAGATTCCCCTCACCAAAGGTAGCCGCGAATATAACAACCGTAAATACCATTCCACAAATAACCTTGCGCGCCAGCGAAGCAAACGGTTTTTGGCTCATTTCATCATCCTCCAGTTCGCTCTCTCACCCCACAAAAACAACTGTCATTGCAAACTCTTTGCAATGTTCACAGACTTGAGCCGCAAAATAAATTTCCTGCGGTCTTACTTTTATTATAGCAATGGCATCATAAAAGAAAAGTGATACATGTCATATTTTGTTAATAGCGCCGCAAGCGCGTCAAGCGGATGGCAAACGCCAGAAGGATCAGGCCGAACAGAATAAAACATATCCCCAGGCAGGGCATCCAAAACATCGAAGATGAGGAGACAGGGAATGGCGATGGCGTTTCAGAGGCGTTCGCATCTTCAGCATAGTTGACAGATGGAGTAAGCATTGAAGGAACGCTCGTGAGCGTGAAGGTTGGAGATGAAAAAGACGGGGGCGGCATCGGCCAAGGTGTTGGTAAAAGAGTTGATGTCGGAGAAGGCGGAAGAGCAGAGGCGGTCCAGGTAGGAACCAGGATAGGGGGGGCCTGCGGATGTGAAGTCGTAGTGGCGATGGTAGGGGTGGGGGTGGAAGGAATCGCACGGCGGATAGCGGCGTCCATCTGAATCAGGCCGGCACCGTAGTAAACGTCCCGGCCGGGGATACCCAAATCCAGGGCCGTTCTTTCCATCTGCGCTTCAACAAGACCCGCGTCGTAATTGCCAGGGATGCCAATCAAAATGGCCGCCAGCCCAGAGACAAACGGAGCCGACATCGAGGTCCCGCTTCGATAACCATATCCCCCGCCCAGATATAACGAGTAAATCGAGACGCCCGGCGCCGCCAGATCCACTTCTGGCCCGTAATTCGAAAAGCCGGCGCGTTTGTTGGCGCTGTCGGTAGCGGCCACAGCGATGACCGGGGCAAAGCGCGCCGGGTAAAGCACCGAAGCGCTTCCTGAATTGCCAGAGGCGGCCACCTGCACGACACCCCGTGTATAAGCATACATGACCGCGCTCTCCAATGTGAACGAATAGGATGAACCGCCAAAACTCATATTAATGACCTGCGCGCCATTATCGGTAGCCCAGACAATGGCCGCCGCAGCGTCGGCATAGGTACCATTCCCGCTGCTATCCAGAACTTTGAGCGGCATCACCGCGGCGCCCCACGAAACTCCTGCAATGCCGATTCCATTATTGGCAGCCGCTGCCGCAATCCCGGCCACATGGCTGCCATGCCCATTATCATCTTGCGGGTCAGAATCGCCATTCACAAAGTCGTAACCCGGCAAAACCTTATAAGCCAGGTCAGGGTGGGAATAGTCCACGCCGCTGTCAATCACCGCGATGGTCACCCAGGAAGCCCCAGTGGAGAGATCCCATCCCTGTGGAGCGCGAATGTTAAGCAACCCATACTGATTGGGAAATCCAGCATCGCTGGGAATCGTATCGTCTGCCGAAAGGTAATAATTGGGTTCGGCAAACAGCACAGTAGGGTTCTTCTTTAAGCCCCGAATACTCTCTTCCACACTTCCTTTGGGAACTCGAAGGACATAAATATCCAGGCCTTCGATAGCAGAAAAAGATTTTGCCCCTGCTGCTCGGGTGACTTCATTGATCTTGGACGGAGAAGTACCCGGCAAGAATTGCACCAGTACTTGATTTTCTACATAAGGCGCGGCTCGTTGCAGCACGCCGGCTTGAACGGTTTGATAGGGGAAGCCTGACCACAGAAGAAAAAGGGAAAAGAGCAGGAAAATTCGCTTGGGCGTCATTTCTCTTATTTCGTCCCTCACTTCAGGGCTTAACAGTCTTGCTGCGGCTGACGCAGGTGCCTTTGCCGCCATCAGCCGTACACAAGGTGACGGTAATTTTCAGGTTGTGTCCGCTGGGGTCATAGGAGAAATCATTGCTCTGCACATAACCGGTCTGGCCGCTATCCAGGGTCGGCACAGGCGCGCCGCCAATACATCCCTGCCAGGCTTCAAAACTGTCATAGACCGCGCTGCCAATCGTCTTATCTTTGGCAGGATCATACACCTTGACGCTGATGGATTCAAAAGGCTGGGTGCCGGTATTCTTGACCTTCACAGAAATATACCACCCCACACAGTGATCCAGCCGGGCAGAGACGATAGAAAAATTGGGCGAGGGCGTGGGGGTAGGCGGCGGGGTCAAAACAGGCAAACCAGCCGGGCTGCCGCTCAACGTAGCATATTTGCCCCAAACCCAGCAAAAGCCGCCAGGTTTATCGGGGTTGCGCACATACCAGTACTCACCCTGGCCTTCCCAACCCACCACCTCGGTCGTCTCGCCCACCAGCAGAGCGCCTACATAATCGTATACCTTTCCCGGCCCAGAGCGGCAATTGGTCGGCACAGAAACGCTGATGAGCAGTAAGCCCGGCGTGGCCGAAAATACAGGCAAGGGTGTAGGTGTCAGAGAGGGGGTGACAGAAGGAAGGGGCGTATCCGTCTCACCAGGATGGAGCGCGGTCAAAGTCTGTGCCACAGCGCTCTGCACATCTACAGGAATGGGCGTCTCAGCAGGGCTAAGGGGGGCAAGAGCGGTCAGGGTTTGAACAACGGCTGCCTGAATATCCGGCGAGGGAAGCGGCGTAGCCGGGACAAACGGTTGAAACTCAAGCGGCAAGGCGCAGGCCAGCAGGGCTGCCATCCATGCCAGAATGGGCAAAACAAAAGGCCGATTCGGTTTCATGTGCTGCTCCTTCTGCTATTCAGGACGCCATGCTGTCAATCTTTGTTCCTCCGAAAACAAACAGGGACGGCCTGGTCTGCCGTCCCTGAGAATTTCAATCTGCCGCGCTGCTTTCGGGAATGTCGGTCCACTGAGAGGAACCGCCATCCGTCATCGGTTCGGTTCTGAACCGATGGAGGGTGAACCCTGTCCCGGCCGGGATCAACTTCCCGATGATGACGTTCTCCTTCAGACCGTAGAGAGGGTCGGTACTCGAGGCAATGGCCGCCCCTGCCAGCACCTTGATCGTGTGCTGGAAGGAGGAAGCAGAGAGGAAAGACTCGGTACTGAGCGAGGCTTTGGTCACACCCAAGAGCACTTCGACCACTTTGGCCGGCTGTTTGCCTTCGGCCAGCATCTTTTCGTTCACCCGGCGCAATTCCAAGCGGTCGACAATATCGCCCGGCAAGAAGTGGGTATCCCCTGGCCGCAGCACCTGCACTTTACTGAGCATCTTACGAATAATGACCTCAAAGTGTTTATCGTGGATGTTCTGGCCCTGGGAACGGTAAACCTTCTGAATTTCGGTCATCAGGTACATCTGACAGCGCTCACGCCCCTGAATGCGCAGGATGCGGTGAGGGTTGAGTGAGCCTTCGGTCAGCGGTTGCCCGGCAGTGACTTTGTCGCCATCCTTTACCAGCAAACGCGACGTGGCCGGAATTTCATACTCCTTTTCCTCGCGCTGTTCATAAGAGATGAATACCTCACGGCCTTCAATGCGCACGCGTCCGCCATGCTGGGCGCTGATGACCGCCTCGTCTCTAGAGGCAACAACATCACCGGCCTTGACTTCGCTTTCATCTTCAACCATAATCTGCCATTCATCAGGAATGGCATACTGGTCGCTCACCATTTCACTGTGTTCCACCCTGACCATACGCACATCGGCATAGCGTTCAGAGAGTTTGATACGCACGGTGCCATCAATTTCAGCAACCACGGCTTCGCCTTTAGGCGTCTTACGGGCCTCAAAGAGTTCTTCCACGCGCGGCAAGCCGGTGGTGATGTCACCACCAGCGGCCACACCGCCGGTATGGAAGGTGCGCAGGGTCAATTGGGTACCAGGTTCGCCAATGGACTGGGCCGCCACAATACCAACTGCCGCGCCAAGTTCAACCATGCTCCCGCGTCCCAGGTCAATACCATAACACTTGGCACAAATGCCATGCGTGAGTTCACACGTCATCGGAGAGCGCACTTTGACTTCTGTAATGCCAGCCGCCACGATGCGGCGGGCCGCCTCGTGGTCAATGATATCGTCTCGCTCAAGCAAGACTTCGCCGGTATTGGGGTCAATAATCCGCTCAGCAGCCAGGCGGCCATACAAACGCACACGCATGGATTGCCCGGCCACATCATCTGACTTACGAATGTAAATGCCATCTTGGGTTCCACAGTCATATTCGTTGATGATTACATCCTGGGCAATATCTACCAGGCGGCGGGTCAGGTAACCGGCATCTGCTGTACGCAGAGCCGTATCGGCCAGACCTTTGCGGGCGCCGTGCGTGGACATAAAATACTCCAGTGCCGTCAGGCCTTCACGGAAATTGGAGCGGATAGGATAGGGAATAATACGCCCAGACGGGTCAGCCATCAGGCCGCGCATGCCCGCCAGTTGCGAGATGGGACCAAAACCGCCCTTTGTCGCCCCAGAGTTGGCCATGGTCGAAAGGTTACCGGTTGGGTCCATGTGTTTCTTGACCGCTTTGGCTACCTCGTCGGTGGTCTTCTGCCAGATTTCAATGATGCGCTCGTTCTGTTCCTGTTCGGTCAGCAAGCCGCGTCGGAAATCGCGCTGGACAAGTTCTACCTCTTTCAGGGATTGCTCAATAATCTCCTCCTTGCTAGGCGGGATGCTGATATCTCCCACGGCAAGGGTTGTGCCAGAACGCATGGCAAATTCAAAGCCCAGCGCCTTGATATGGTCGGCAACTTCTGTGGTCTTTTCCTGTCCGCACAATTCATAAACATCGGCAATCAAGTCTTTCACGCCGCCTTTCTCCAGCGGCTCATTGACGAACTGCACTTCTGGCGGCAGGATGCGGTTGAAAAGAACGCGTCCAACAGTCGTCTCAATCAGACGGTTCTGCGGCTTGTCCAGGCGTGAACCGCTTTCATCATACCAGGTCTCAACAGGTAGTTTAATCCTGGTATGTATATCCACCTGGTCAAGAGCATAGGCCATCTCAACTTCATCCATATCTGCAAAGGCGCGTCCATCCCCTCGATGCGGCTTCTCATTTTGCATGGTCAGGTAGTAAATTCCCAGCACCATGTCTTTGGCAGGTGAGATGATCGGCTCACCGTCGGCTGGTTTGAGCAGGTTCTTTGAAGCCAGCATACGGTCGCGCGCTTCCTGCACTGCCTTTTGCGAAAGCGGCACATGGACGGCCATCTGGTCGCCATCAAAGTCAGCATTGAAAGCCGTACAAACCAACGGGTGCAATTGGATGGCAGAGCCTTCAATCAAAATCGGCTCAAAAGCCTGAATACCCAAACGGTGGAGGGTGGGGGCGCGATTCAACAAAACAGGACGATCTTTAATGACCTCTTCCAGCGCTTCCCAGACCTCAGGCCGGTTGCGCTCAATCAGACGGCGGGCGCCTTTGACATTGGCAGCATAGTTATGTTCCACCAGCCGGGCAATGACAAAAGGGCGGAAGAGTTCCAGCGCCATGCTTTTGGGCAGGCCGCACTGATATAGTTTCAACTGCGGGCCAACCACAATGACCGACCGCCCGGAGTAGTCCACACGTTTACCCAGCAAGTTGCGGCGAAAACGGCCCTTCTTGCCTTTGAGCATATCGCTCAGCGATTTGAGTTCACGCCGGCCGCGACGGGAGAGCGCCTTGCCGCGCTGGCTGTTGTCAATCAGGCTATCCACAGCCTCCTGCAGCATGCGTTTCTCGTTGCGGATGATGACATCCGGCGCACCCAACTCAAGCAGACGCTTGAGGCGGTTGTTACGATTGATAACACGGCGGTACAAGTCGTTCAGGTCAGAGGTGGCAAAGCGGCCGCCATCCAACTGTACCATCGGGCGCAAGTCGGGAGGGATGACCGGCAGAATGGTCAGAATCATCCACTCGGGTCGGTTGCCCGAACGGCGGAAGGCTTCTACAACCTTAAGGCGGGTGGTGGCTTTCTTGCGCTTCTGTTTGCTCTTCGTAGTGCGCAATTCCTTCCATAATTCTTCGGCCAGTTTATCCAGGTCAAGTCGGCGCAGAATATCATAAAAGGCTTCGGCACCCATATCGGCCCGGAAAACTTGCCCCCAGCGCGATTTCAACTCGCGATAGCGCGCATCGCTCAGGAAGGTAAAGGGACGCAATTCCAGTAATTCATCGCGCAGGCGCGAGTTCTGATTTTGACCGGCAACCGTCTGGTCTTCAAGCGTGTTGCGCAGGGCGTCCATTTCAAGATCGGCTTCGGCTTTGATGCGCGCCGCCTCTGCCTTGATGATCTCGATATCGCGCTGTTTTTGATCCTTGAGTTCTTCTTCCAGGGCGGTCAGACGTTGCCGAACAATTTGCTGCACTTTGCTGAGATGTGCACTGCCTATTGTGTCCCCGGCAGCGGCGATCACCTCGCCGGTGACTTCAAACAAAATTGCTTTCTTAACCGTCTTTCCTGTTTGCTCTTGCAACAGGGCTTCCAACCGCTGGCCTTCCTTGATAATCGGGTCAATGCTGTTGGCGATTTGTTCATCGTAACTTTGTTCAAGAGCAGCGCGCCGCTGATTCAGGTCTGCCAGGGTCCGGTCGCGACGAATCTTGATTTCGGCGATCTTGGCGTTGATTTCAGCCGCTTGTTCGCGTTCTGAGACGCTGATTTCATCTTCCAGGCGTTTCAGCGCTTTTTGGCGTGCTTCTTCATCCACATAGGTCACAATGTACTGGGCAAAATACAGAACCCGGTCGAGGTTACGGCGCGAAATATCGAGCAGGAGGCCCAGGTAAGAGGGAATGCGTCGGGTGTACCAGATATGGGCGACCGGTGTTGCCAGAGAAATATGTCCCATGCGTTCACGCCGGACGGCCGAACGGGTCACTTCAACACCGCACTTGTCACAGGTAATGCCCTTATAGCGTGGGTTTTTGTACTTGCCGCAGTAACATTGCCAGTCACGGGTGGGTCCGAAAATGGCTTCGCAGAACAAGCCGTCTTTTTCTGGCCGCAGGCGGCGATAGTTGATTGTTTCGGGTTTGAGCACCTCACCATATGACCAGGAGCGAATTGTCTCCGGTGAGGCAAGGCTGATGCGCAGTGCGGTAAGGCCCTTGGTTTCCACAGCATCCTCTCCTTGTTCCTACATAAAATTAGCGGGTTGATCTGCGAGCGCGTCTCGGAATACCAGTTCGCACAAGAGACACACAAAGACAAGCACTGTAAGGCACTTACGCCTCAAGTGCTCGTCTATAGCCGCTTGTCCATTTTTATCCAATGTGTGGCTATTTTATCGGTTTTAGTGAGTTGAGTCAAGATTAAATTGTGGGTGATTACCACATCTCTATCGCGGGGCTAAAGCCGCCTGCTCAGTTCATGGAGGTCATTCGGAATGAGGCAGCAAGTCGGATTTACACTTGCGCCTGCCGCAAGTGCAGGCGTCCGACTTTTACGCTCTGAGGCAGGGCTTCCAGCCCGCCAAATTAGGCAATGCAAAGATGTGAGCAATCACCAGCAATTCCTATTGACTTTTGTCGGTTTAGACATACACTATTGTAAAACTGACTCTCCTGCAAAAACTTGTCAAACACGAAGGTCACGAAGGAACACAAAGGAAAATCTTTTGATCGTTGTGTGCTTTGTGGTTAAAAGCATTTCTGCAGTGAAGTCAAAATTTCCCATTTTTCACAAAGGAGGAGACATGCCTGCTCTCAATCGCGTTCAATTGATCGGCTACCTGGGTCGGGACCCGGAATCGCGTTTCACGCCAACCGGCAAGCGGGTAACCACTTTCAGTCTGGGGATTACTCAACGCTGGAAAAGCGGCGAGGAGATGAAAGAGTACACCGATTGGGTCAACGTCGAGACTTGGGGACGGCTGGCCGAAATCTGCCATGAGTATCTGCACAAAGGTAGTCTGGTCTATGTGGAGGGCCGCCTGCGAACAGAGAAATATGAGGATAAAGGGGAAACCAAATATTTCACCAAGGTCGTGGCCCTGGCCTTGCAAATGCTGGATCGCAAGCCAACCGAAGAGCCGGTAATAAGTGTCGAAGAGTCACAAGAGGAATACGAGGCTTGAGAAGGTCTTAAAAACTTTGGAGCGGCCCACATGGAGCCGCTCCATTCTTTTTTACAGGCTTTCCAATTGCCGCACCAGGTCATCCAGCACGTCAAAACCGCCTTGCCAGAAAGCAGCGCTGCGGATGTCAATCCCGGCTGCGGTCAGGATTTTTTCTGGGGCTTCAGAACCGCCTGCTGCCAGAATCTTCAAGTAGCGCGGCTTGAAGGCATCCCCCTCTATTTTGAACTGCCGATAGAGAGAAAGCACCAGTAACTGTCCAAAGGCATAAGCATAGACATAGAAAGGGGTGTGATAAATGTGCGGGATGGAAATCCATTCCCATTTGAACTCTTCGCTGACTTCAACCGCATCTCCAAATTGTTCCCGCAAATTCTGCATATAGGCAGCGGACAAGTCATCTACCGAGGCGTGATCAAACACCATCTCGTGCGCCCTACGTTCAAAGAGAGCAAAGTAGGCTTGCCGCAAAATAGTAGCATAAGCATCATCCACCTGGCGGAAAAGGATATCTTTGCGCACTGCCGGGTCGCTTTCTTCAGCCAGCAAGCGGTCAATAAGCATCATCTCACCAAAGGTGGAGGCGGTTTCGGCCAGCGGCAGGCAGGCATGTTGGGTAAATGCGGTATGGTGACTGGCCAACATGGCATGAATGGCATGACCGAGTTCATGGGCTAGGGTGGCCACATCTTCAGCACGGCCGTTGTAGTTGATCTTAACCCAGGGCGTCAGGTCGGGCGTGATGGTCGCACAGAAAGCGCCGCTCTGCTTGCCTCTGCGAATCTCACTGTCCAGGTGACTTTCCTCAAAGACGCGCCGCGCCAGGTCGGCCAGACGCGGCTCAAAGGTCCCGAACGAATCGAGTACCATTTCGGCCGCCTTGACAAAGTCATATTGTTTGTCGGCCTGACCGACAGGGGCATAGACATCATAACGGCGCAGGCGTTCCATTCCCAGATGCCGGGCTTTCAGTCGGAAGAAGCGTTGGAAAATGCCGGCGTTTTTCTGACAGACTTCAAGCAAGGTATCCACAGCCTGGTCGGGGATGTCATTGCCCAGGTTGCGGGCAGCAATTGGGCTGGCAAACTTTCGCAAAGACAGGTTTTCATTGCGCCAGTCACGCACAACGGTTTGGTACATCTGACCGAGGATATCACCATCCTGAGCATAGACACGATAAAGTTCCTGATAGGCGCGCGCCCGCAAACCGGGATCGGTACTGCGGGCATAGACCATCAGTTCACCGCGCGTCAATTCTTTGACCTGACCATCTACTTCAAGTTTGAAAACGTAACGATTGGTGATAGCATCATAGAGGGTAATCAGGGTCTCAATGCCGGTGACGTTCTTTAGGTTGATAATTTGTTCTTCAGACTCGCTCAAGGTGTGCGGCTTAAAATGACGCATCTCTTCCAGATAGTAGCGGTAATCACCGGCAACTTCCAGAAAACGCGGCACACTGGCATCGTCTAACCCTTTCCACCACAGACTAAAGAAAAGCGTGCGGTTTTGCAATTCGGCAAAGAATTGCTGGACACGGCCGAGCAAGGTTTGGGCGGGCTGGCTCTGGGTATCTTCGGCAAAGAGCAAACCGGCATATCCATACAGCCGGTTAGCAAGCCGGGCGCTCTGTTCAGAGAATTGCAGGATTTCCATAAAGCGGGCCGGGTCCATCTGCGGAGATAATTCCGGGCGGAAGGCCTCAAACGCAGCCGCGCGTGCCTCCAGTTCCTCAAAGGCGGCTTCCAGTTCAGGGCTTTCGGGACCAGGAAAGAGATCCGCAAGGCTCCAACGGGATTGAGTAAAGGTCATATCGTTCTCCTATTCAGGGGTGTCTGGTTGGTTCATATCAAGCATAGGGCGGATATCGGTCAGAGACCGGTCTTTAAACATCTCGGTATGCAAACCGCATTCGGTCTTGCCGGATCCAACCCAACGTCCAGACCGAACCGGCTGTCCTGGCCTGACAGGCAACGTACAGGGAGCACAACCAATGCTCAAGTAGCCTTTGGCATACAACGGGTGTTCCGGCAAATCATATTTCTTGCGATAGGCCTCAATTTCCACATCGGTCCAGTTCAAAAGCGGGTTGACTTTAAGCAGGCCATCCGGCAAAATTTCCAGAATCTGGGCAGCCGCGCGTTCGCGTGTTTGGTCGCGGCGAATGCCGGTTACCCAGGCACGCATGCCTTCCAGCGCCTTTTGCATGGGTTGGACTTTACGCAAGTAACAGCACAGATTCGGGTCCTGATGCGGCAGTTCACGCCAGTGCAGTTGGAGAAAATTGTTCCAGCGGTCATCAGGGCGCAGATCCACCACATTCAGATTCCATTTCATTTCCAGAGTTTCACGGAAGAAAAGAGTCTCCCAAAAGTGCATCCCTGTTTCAAGGAAAAGGATACGAATGTCCCGGCGAATGTGGATAGCCATGTGCAGCAGTGGCAGGGAATGCGTCTGGAAAGAGGAACTGATAGCAATATCCGGCCAGAACGTCTCCACCGCCCAGGCAAGGATAGTCTGAGGCGAGGCCGTTTCAAATTTTTGCGACAGACAGCGGATTTCATCTGGATCAAGTGGAAGAGCATTCATAGCAAAAGATAATTCGCACCCAGTGTTTCAATTTTCCTTTATCACGGTGTGACAGCAAAATGATTTTTTAAGGTGTAATAAATGTAATTCTGCCACAGGGGGACAACGTCTTCGCGGTGATAATCATGGTCCGAGAAGGTTTGAATAATTACCCGCCCCTCATAGCAGGTGGCCAGCACTGCTTCTTGATTAGAGGGCTTGGCAGCCAGACCGGCCAGCAAGACGGCATCCCCACTGCCGCCAAGCCGAATCTGATCGCCCGTTTGGTTGGCCCAGAAGCGGCTGTAATGCAAAAGCGGCAAAACGGTATTGGGTTCGTTGAAAACCGGATGGTCTGGCACCCACCAGTAAATCGAATCGGCGACCTGATAATCCTTCTGATAACGGATACCGCAGCCGGTTAAGATTTTGCTGATTGGTCCATTGGCCTGGCGGTCAAGGTCCCATACCTCAATAATCAAAGCGGCTTTATCGCGCACCAAGCGGTCGTGAATCACGTCCCAAAATTCACCCACAATTCGATCTTTGTCCTCGGCATCCACAATGATGAGGTCGTACTTAATGCCAGAGTTCAAATACTCCATAAAGTGACCGCTGTATGAGCCGGTCTGCGTGTATTGCAGACCCATACCACGCAGAGCCTCCTCAACCCACATCCCAATCCCGCGTTCATCGGTGTTCTCATAGACCAGAATCTTGGCCGCCTTCATGCGGGCCTGTAAATCTGGTGTGGGAGTGGGGGCAATCGTGGGCAAGCTAGGCGGCTGGGTGGGCTGAGCCGCAATCGGCGGCTGAGGCTGCGGTTGGGCATTGTTGAGCGCCGCCTGTGTCAATTGCAAGGACATGGCTGTAGCCTGCAACTCAAGCGAAGCCTTGGTCGCGTCAAAGACCGGCGCTGAGGGTTGAGTGGGAATGGATACTATACTGCAGGCCAGGGCAAGCACCAAAAGGGTCAGAACAACAAACAGGGCAAGCACACGCGTCTTCGTTTGGCAACACATTTCAACTCCTTGACACTCACTTGCTCAAAAAAAAAGCATGTGACCTGCGGTCACACACTGAAACGAATATGGACGATATCCCCATCCTTGACGATATATTCTTTCCCTTCCAGGCGCAGTTTGCCTTTTGTGCGTGCTTCAGCCAGACCGCCCAATTCAATCAAGTCTTGATAAGCAGTCACCTCGGCGCGGATGAAGCCGCGCTGCAAATCGGAATGGATGGCGCCAGCGGCTTCGTAGGCAGTCGCGCCACGTCGCACGGTCCAGGCACGACACTCATCCTCGCCAACGGTGAAAAAGGATTGCAGGTTGAGCAAATCGTATGAGAGACGGATCATGCGCTTCAGGCTTGGCTCTTCAATGCCGTATTCCTGCATGAAAAGCGCGGCGTCCTCCGGCGGCAATTGAGCAATCTCCATCTCCAGTTTGCCCTGCAAAGCAACCACAGGGTGGTCGAGTGTAAGTTGTGGGGCGGGCTGCCCCTCTCCCAGGTTGAGAACGGTCAGAATCGGTTTACGAGTCAGCAGACCAAAAGAGGCGAGAATCTTTTCTTCCTCCGGGTCAAGGTCAACCCTGCGGAGTGGAGTCTCAGCCGAAAGGTCGGCATGGAGCCGCTCAAAGAGAGTCAGTTGCCGTTCAATGGCGGCTTTATCCCCGCCGCCTTTCTTCCGTTCCTCGGTCAGGCGTTCCAGTTTGCGCTCTACAGCAATCAAGTCGTTCAGTAAAAGTTCTGAAAGCATGTTGTTAATATCGCGGAGCGGGTCCACGCTGCCATGCGGATGTAAAACGCTCTCCTCCTGAAAACAACGCACCACATGCAAGAAGCCATCCACCTGAGTCAATGTATTGAGCAGCGCCCCCGAAATGCCCGTTCGGGCCGTCGAACCATCCAGCCCGGCAATGTCGAGATAGGTCACTTTTGCATAGATTGTCTTGCGCGGCTTGAACATTGCCGTAAGCCGTTCCAGGCGCTCATCCGGCACATCCACCACAGCAGTATGAATCTCAAGGCGCCCGGCAGAGGCAGAAGTGGGCGCATTTTCGCCCGTTAAAGCATTGAAGATGGTGGTTTTCCCTGCTTGAGGCAGGCCAATAACGCCTAGTTTCATCTTGACCTTCGGAATAGGAATGAGTATACTTGCATCACTTTGGACATAAGGTCCTTTGCCGAAGTGGCGGAACTGGCAGACGCGCGCGACTCAAAATCGCGAGGGCTTCGCCCGTGTGGGTTCGATTCCCACCTTCGGCACTTTGATTATAGCATACGCCTTTCTGAAGCAAGCCAGAAAGGTGTTTTTGTTAACCTTACCTAAAAAAGACGTTGACGGTGACAATTGTCACTTGCCCGTCATCTGGCAGAGTGCTATGATGAACAAAACCAATCATTGGCGGTTCAATCTGGACCTGCAGAGGATTCCGTCAAAAGGAAGGAGCCTATGCCTGGACTAAACGATGTTCTGGCCGTCATCATGGGCGGCGGGCGAGGAGCGCGTCTCTTCCCGCTGACTCAAATGCGCTCAAAGCCGGCTGTACCCATTGCCGGAAAATACCGCCTGATTGACGTCACGTTAAGCAATTGTATTAACTCGGGGATTTACCGCGTAGCCGTGTTGACACAATTCAATTCGGTCTCCCTCCATCGCCACATCACCAGCACCTATCAATTTGACACCTTCCACACCGGTTGGGTGCAAATCCTGGCTGCCGAGCAAACCATGGAATCTGAAGACTGGTATCAGGGAACAGCCGACGCGGTACGCAAGCAACTATTTGAAATCAAAGCAACACGGGCAAAATATGTGCTCATCCTGGCTGGCGATCACCTCTACCGCATGGACTATGCCGCCATGACCGATTACCACTGGCAAACCGGTGCAGATATTACGGTTGCTGTTCAGCCGGTGCCGCGGCATGAGGCCGGGCGTTTTGGAATCCTCAAACGCCAGCCCGGCGGCCAGATTACAGACTTTGTGGAAAAGCCAAAAGACCCGCAGGTGATTGAGCAATTTGTCAGCCGCGATGATCCAGAGCGGCCGCTGCTAGGTTCAATGGGTATTTACGTTTTCAATGTTGAAGTCTTAATCGATCTGTTGACCAGCAACCCCCACCACGATGATTTTGGCGGAGATATTATCCCGCATGCCATCCATACCCACAATGTTTACGGTTACAACTTTGATGGATATTGGCAAGATATCGGGACAATTCGCTCCTTCTACGATACCAATCTTGAACTGACATCGAGCAACCCGCCCTTCAATTTTTATGACCCGCAGCGCCCGATTTATACCCATGCGCGCTTCTTACCCGGCTCACTGGTAGAGGATAGCACTCTGAAGGACGTGTTGCTGGCCGAAGGCTGCCGCATCCGCTGCGCGGAAATCAAGCACTCGGTTATTGGTCTGCGCAGCCAAATTTCAGCCGGGACCTGCATCCGCGATAGCATTGTGATGGGCCAGGATTATTACGACATTGACCGCCACCTGCATACCATTCCATTGGGCGTTGGGCCGAACTGCCACATTGAAGGCGCCATCCTGGATAAAAATGTACGCCTGGGCGAGGGCGTGGTCATCAAACCCTTCCCACGTCATACGCCCGACATCAATAATGAGACGTGGTATGTGCGCGATGGTATCGTGATTATCCCCAAGGATACCGTGCTGCCAGCCGGAACGCGTATTGCCCCAGATTGACTTTGTGCACTTCCCTGGTAGAGGCGCAAATCAAAGGTCTGTCTGGCAAACAGGTCTTTATGACTATCAACGTGCAGCATACCGATTCATCTTGACAGCCTGCCCACATTTGACTAGACTGTGGTCGGTTGGGGAGTAGCCGCCTGCTGATTGCAGGATGGACTGTCGTCATCACGGAGCGTAACGACTCCCGGCGGTCCAGGCGCCTTTGACGCTGGCAAGACCGCCACGTAGTTGGTGGTCTTTTTTGTTGTCCTGTCCTACCACACATTCATCAATAACGGAGCCTGATTTTATGCAATCCAACAATAAATTCCAAGCCGTAAAAAAAACTGAACCATCTGACTGGCACAGCCTGCCTGCTCAGGCTGTGCTGGAGCACCTCAAGGTCCATGAAAGCGGCCTGACCAGCGCCGAGGCTGCCGAACGCCTCGCCCAATATGGCCCCAATCAGTTAACCGAGAAGCCGCGCCCCGGCTTCCTGAAAATGCTTTGGGATCAAATCAACAGTTTCGTCGTCTGGCTGCTGATTGTCGCGGCCATCATCTCCGGTCTCATCGGCTGGAACGAATATCGTCACACCGGCGAGACCATCGAGTTCATCGAAACAGGCGCCATCCTGGCCATCGTCATCCTGAACGCCACCCTGGGCATCATTCAAGAGCGACGTGCCGAAGAGGCTCTGGCGGCCTTGAAGAAACTGGCCGCCCCCGACGCTCATGTTCTGCGCGATGGCCGCCGCGTCACCATTCCGGCGCGCGACCTGGTGCCGGGGGATATCGTCTTCCTCGAAGCGGGCAACTTCGTCCCGGCCGACGTGCGCCTGCTAGAGGCCGTCAATTTGCGCATCGAGGAAGCCTCGCTGACCGGTGAATCGCTCCCCGTTCAGAAGAACGCCGCGTCTATCCTTGATAAAAACGTCCCCCTCGGCGATCGCAAGAACACTGCTTTTATGGGGACAACCGTCTCCTACGGACGCGGGCGCGGCGTGGTCGTAGCGACGGGCATGCGCACCCAGTTGGGCCTGATTGCTGAAATGCTTCAGTCGGTGGAAGAGGAGGAAACCCCTCTCCAGCGCCGCCTTGACCAGTTAGGACGGGCACTTTCCATCGGCTCGCTCCTCCTGGTGGCAATCGTCTTCGTGGTGGCGCTCATCAACTACACAGACATCGGCGAACTCTTTACCGGCCCGCTGTCTTACTTCAAGACCTATGCCAAAGAGATTACCGATGTCTTCATCATCGCCATCAGCCTGGCAATTGCCGCCGTGCCGGAGGGCCTGCCCGCAGTCGTGACCATCAGCCTGGCCCTGGGCATGACCGAGATGGTGCGCCGCCATGCCCTCATCCGCAAACTCTCCTCGGTCGAGACGCTCGGCTCGGCCACTACCATCTGCTCCGATAAGACCGGCACGCTGACCCAGAACGAAATGACCGTCACCCGCCTGTGGGCCGACGGCCAGTTCATCGAGGTGACCGGCACCGGCTACGCCCCTATCGGCGACTTCCGCATTGACGGCCAGCCGGTGGACCTCAAAAAATATCCCGCCATTCTCACCACCCTGTGGGGAGGCGTGCTGAACAACGACGCCCAATTGGAAATCACCGGCGAAAAGGAAGAAGAAAAAACTTACCGCATCGTCGGCGACCCGACCGAGGGCGCGCTCATCGTGGCCGCCGCCAAGGCCGGAGCATGGTACGGCGAAATCGTGGAAGCCTACCCGCGCGAAAGCGAAATCCCCTTCGACTCGGAACGCAAGCGCATGGTCACCGTCCACAGCGTAGAAAAACCGCGTCCGGAGGACATCTCTCCCTTTTACACCGATGAGTACAAGGGCTGGGATGTGATTGCCGTCAAGGGCGCGCCCGACCTGGTGCTGAATCTCTGTACCCAATACCTGGGCATGGACGACCAGCCGCGCCCGATGGATGAAGCCGCCCGTCAGCGCATCCTGGCGGCCAACGATGCCATGACGAAAGACGCTTTGCGCGTCCTGGGCATCGCCGGACGCGTGGAACGCGATGTGCCGGAAGGCGAGATCAAACCCGAAGAGGTGGAACACGACCTCATCTTCATCGGGCTGATCGGCATGATTGACCCGGCCCGCCCTGAGGTCCGGCCGGCGCTTGAAAAGGCAGCCCGCGCCGGAATCCGCACGGTGATGATCACCGGCGACTATCCCAACACCGCCCGCGCCATTGCCGAATCCATCGGCCTGCTGCGCCCCGGTCACAAGGTCGCCACCGGCGCGGACGTGGACCGCATGTCCGACGCGGAACTGGCAGCCGTCATCGAAGAGACCGACGTCTTTGCCCGCGTCTCCCCCGAACACAAGATGCGCATCGTGGACGCCCTCCAGGCCAACGACGAAGTGGTCGCCATGACCGGCGACGGCGTCAACGATGCCCCGGCCATCAAGCGCGCCGACATCGGCATCGCCATGGGCATCACCGGCACCGACGTGGCCAAAGAAACCGCCGATATGGTGCTGACCGACGACAACTATGCCAGCATTGTCTCGGCGGTAGAGCAGGGACGCATCATCTACTCAAACATCCGCAAGTTCGTCTTCTTCCTCCTGTCGAGCAACCTTGCCGAGATTATGATCATCTTCCTGGCCACCCTGGCCGGTCTGCCTGCCCCGCTAACGGCCATTCAACTGCTGTGGCTTAACCTCATCACCGACGGCGCACCGGCCCTGGCGCTGGCTATGGAAAAGGGCGACCCCGACATCATGGAGCAGAAGCCGCGCCGCAAGAACGAGCCGATTGTCAATCGGCCCATGGCAATTGGCATGGTTATTCAAACCATCACCCAGACTACCGCCGTACTGACGGCCTTCGCTCTTGGCCTTATCTGGCATCTTGAAGCCGGCGCCGTCATGCCACCAGATGCCAATCCCATCGCATACCTCATTGCCCACGATTGGCGCGGCGTGGACGTACAAACCGCCGAGACGATGGCCTTTGTGACCCTCTCGCTGTGCGAACTCTTCCGCGCCTACACCGTCCGCTCTGAGAAGGCCTCGCTCTTCCGCATTGGCGTCTTCTCGAACAAGTGGATGCAGTATGCTGTTGGGCTCTCGATTGCCCTTTTGCTCATCGTTTGTTCCGTGCCGTTCTTGCAGCCCATCTTCAACACCCACTTCCTGGCGGCCCGCGAGTGGGCCATCGTCGTCGGCCTGGCGCTCATCCCGGCAATCTCTGAAGAAATCACCAAGTTCTTCCTGCGTCTGAAAGACCGCAAAGCCGCCGCCTGAAAGGCTAATAGTAGGTCACGTTTGAAACGTGACCTACCGAAACACCAAAGCAGGTCGCGTTTGAAACGTGACCTGCTTTTTTCTTTACTCAATCTTCATAATTTATCCAAACACACTTTACATCCTGGTTTTATAGTTGGGGGTAATTCATACAAACAAAAGGAGTTCAAAATGAAAATCAAATGGATTATCCCCGCCCTGACTGCTATTGCTTTGCTGACAGCCTGCGCCCCAACCGCCTCTGAGCCGACTGTGACAGCCGTCCCCCCGGCCACTGAACCGGTTTCTATTGCGACCGAGGCGGCCGTTTCGACTCCCGCGCCTGCTGCTCAGACCATGGAAGAAGGCCTGATATACATGCGCGAAGAAGAAAAACTGGCGCATGATGTCTACGTCTTTCTGTATGACAAGTGGGGCCTGCAAACCTTCCAGAATATCGCCGCCAGCGAACAGGCCCACACCGACGCGGTCAAATCTCTGCTGGATGCCTACGGCCTGCCCGACCCGGCCGCCGGCGCGCAGATTGGTCAGTTCGCCAATTCCAACCTGCAGGCGCTGTACGACCAGTTGACCGTCCAGGGCAGCCTGAGCCTGGCAGATGCGCTCAAAGTCGGCGCGGCCATCGAAGAGATAGATATCCTCGACCTGCAAGCCCATCTCGCTGGCGACCTTCCAGACGATGTGCGTCTCGTCTACGAGAACCTGCTCTTTGGCTCGTACAATCATCTGTCAGCGTTCACCTCCGCTCTGTTGCGGCAAACTGGGGAGACATATGCGCCCCAATACATGACCCTGGAAGCCTATCAAGAAGCCCTCAGCATCGCCAACGCTGGCGGCAACGGGAACGGCTACCGGGGTGGGCGGCCATAATCCAACGATTGCGTGATGGTCACATCTGATGTGACCATCACATCTTATCGTATCGGAGCGCTATCATGAAACTCCCCAAAATTCGCCTCTTTCACAAACGCAGCATCTGGCCGCGTGCTCTCCTGCAAATCTTTTTCTTTGCCCTGATTGCGCTGATCTCTGTCAATCATACCCTGGCAGAAAGCGGCAGGAGCATTGACTTTCTCCCAAACGTCACCCTGCATGCCGTCTGTCCGTTTGGCGGCGTAGAGACTCTGTATAAATTCATCACGTCTGGAACATTTGTCCAGAAGGTGCGCGAATCGTCCTTCGTGCTGATGATGATTGTCTTTGTCCTCGCCATTTTGTTCGGGCCGGTTTTCTGCGGCTGGGTCTGCCCGCTGGGCACCATCCAGGAATGGGTGGGCAAAATTGGCCGCAAAATTTTCAAGACCAAGCGCTACAACCATTTCATCCCGTACAAACTGGACAAGGTCCTGCGCTATGCCCGCTACGGGGTCCTCGTATGGGTGTTGTACATCACCATAACCAGCGGAAAACTGCTCTTCCAGAATTACGATCCCTACTATGCCCTGTTTTCTTTCTGGACCGGCGAGGTGACCGTCACCGCTTTGGCCATCCTCGGCGTGACCCTCGTGCTGAGCCTGTTCATCGAGCGCCCGTGGTGCAAGTACGCTTGTCCCTATGGGGCAGTACTTGGACTGACCAACCTGTTTCGCCTCTTCAAGATCCGGCGTGTGGACGCCGCCTGCCGCAATGACGGGGCTTGCGACATCAAATGCCCGATGAACATCCCGGTCAGTGAAAAGAAGGTCATCCGTGACCACCAGTGCATCACCTGCATGGAATGTACGTCAGAAGCCTGTTGTCCGGTCAAAGAAACCGTCATCTTTTCGGCGGGAGGCGTCAAATGAGACTGAACTCGAAACTTCTGGGAATCATCGTGCTGGCGGTCATTTTCGGCGGCATTGCCTTCTCGTCTGCCTTGGGATATTGGAATACCGAAAGCACTGGCGGCGGTGGCCAGGGGAACCGGACAGCCAATGTTTCCGGTGAGACCGGGACTGAGTTGATCCGCGGCAGAACCACCTTCCAGGACCTGCTCAACATGGGCCTGACGCAGGAAACAATTGAGCAGGTCATCGGCGGGCCAATGCCGGATCCGCTGACAAAGGTGAAGGATTACTGCGCTGCAAACGGTCTGGAATTCGAAACGATCAAAGACGCATTACAGGCAGAGATCGGTAAACCTGATGGTTAAGCAAAATCCCCGGCGATGAGTCGGGGATTTGATTTTGATGTTCAGGCCGGGTTCAATGCAGGTCACGTTTGAAACGTGACCTGCTCAATTAATACCGATTCACAATCCTCATTCGCGTCTCTTCAATGTGCTGGCGCATGGCTTCCTGTGCTTCTTTCTTGTCGCGCGCCGTGAGCGCCAGCAGGATTTTCCTATGCTGGCCGGGGTCTATCAGATAGGGGTCATCTGCCAACATGCGTTCCATGTCATCAATTTGCTGTTGAATAAGCGCCGCCAGCCGGGCATTTCCGCACAGCCGCGCCAGTGTCAGATGGAACTCGCGATTGAGCGCCGAAGCCGCGGCCTTGTCGGCTTGCGTGGGAGAAGCGGCCAGCGCCTCTTCTTGCTGGTTGTTCTCCTGCAAGCGGCGTAAGTCTTCAGGCGTGAGACGGTCCACTGCCAGTCCGATAGCCTCCACCTCAAGCAGCAAACGCAGGTGGAACGTCTCCAGGATGTCTTGCAGGGTGGGTTTGCTGACGATGTAGCCCACCCTCGGCAGGGCCTCCAGCAGACCCTCATGCGTCAGCAAAAGCAGGGCCTCGCGCGTGGGCGTCTTGCCAGATTCGAACTGGGCAGCGATCTCGGCCTCGTTCAGGATCTCCCCTGGCTTGAGTTCACCGGTGATAATGGCCCGGCGGATACGTTCGTAAACCTGTTCTTTTTTTGTCGGCATTGTGCTCATCAGAGCAACTCCTTTGGTTGTCATAGCACACCTGGCAGGGACAAAGCAACCTCTCGATTAATTATACAAGCCTGCTTTCAAAAGTAGATTGCTCTGTGGCTGCTTGGGAATAGAATAGTATTTTCTTGACATTTTATCAATATTATTTATAATATATCAGTATTCAAAATCACGCAAGGGTATAGCCATTAGGCTTACTGTGAATTGCAACAGCGGGAAGGCTGCTATAGGCATAAGGGGCAGCCTTAACTGAGACGTTTTGCCTCACTAACTAAAAAACGCACAAGGAGCCTAAAAATGTTCTTCCCCAAACTTCTCATACTTGACAACGAGTTGGTCGAACGAATTATCTCTGAGGGAATTGCCCTCCTGGAAAACCCTGGGATACGGATTCATAACCAGGAAGCCCTGGAGTTATTGGCAAGCGCCAACGCCAAAGTAGATTTTAATACGCAGATTGCCCGCATCCCAGAAAAAATTGTCCGTCAGGCTTTGGAAACCGCTCCGCATGAATTTACGCTCTTCGATCTGGAAGGGAATCCCGTTGTTCACTACTTTGGCGATAAGATCCATTTTGATCCAGGTTCAGGGGGTCTGACAATCATTGATAGCCAGACTGAACGCCCTCGATCGCCAGTGACAAACGATTTAATCAAGTTCATCAAACTTGTCGAGACTCTGCCTCAGATAGACGCGCAAAGCACCGCATTTATCTGCTCAGACGTTGCCCCAGAAATTGGCGACCTGTATCGTCTCTACCTGGCTTTGAACTACATGAACAAACCAATTATCACCGGGGCATTTCGTAAAGACACCTGGTGGACGATGAAAGAAATGTTATCTATCGTTGCAGGAGGGGATCAGGCATTATCATCAAAACCGATAGCCGTCTTTGATGTTTGCCCATCTCCCCCCTTGCTTTGGAGTGACACGACATGCCAAAATCTTATAGATTGTGCGCGTCATTCCATCCCGGCGCAACTCATCTCCATGCCGCTGGCAGGAGCGACCGCGCCGGTTACGCTCGCGGGGGCAGTCGTTCAGCACACCGCCGAATGTTTGAGCGGGGTGGTCATTCACCAGTTGGTAAAACCGGGAGCGCCGATTGTTTGGGGAGGCTCACCGGCAATATTTGACATGCGGGAAGGTTCTACACCAATGGGAGCAGTAGAAACCTGGATGATCAGTTCTGCTTACGTCCAGGTCGGCAAGGCATTGGGATTGCCAACGCATGTTTATATGGGCATGAGCGATGCAAAGATCATTGACGCACAATGCGGACTTGAGTCGATGGGCAGTAATTTCGTTGCAGCGCTTTCAGGAGCAAATATGATTTCGGGTTGCGGAATGCTGGATTTCGAATCTTGTCTAAGTTTTGAAAAATTGGTCATTGATGCTGAAATGATCGGAATGGTTAAGCGTTTCGTAAAAGGCATCGAGGTACGTGACGACCCGATTGCAATTACGTTGATGCAGAAGAGCGGGCATAAAGGAGATTTTCTGACTCTGCCTCATACACGCAGGTGGTATCGAGAAGAACAGTACCTGCCATCCGAAGTCATAGACCGGGCCTCTTTTGACGGCTGGAGAAACCGGGGAGAAAAAACAACGTTCGAGCGAGCGCGAGGCCGGGTTGAAAAACTGCTGACGACCTACCTGCCGAATACCATCTCAGAAGAGCAGCGTAAGGGTCTCAGGGAAGTTACCCTATCTGCGGCAAAGAAGTTCGGCATGGAAACCCTTCCCCCATTACCGCAAGAAAAATAACCGCTTCTTGAGACTTGATGACAAGTAATGAAAGGAATGAATATGAACCCTCCGAAAATCGTCTACCCCTACATTCCTAACTCCGTACCAGAAGTGAAGGCCGAAATGCTCAAGGCCGTTGGCGCGCAGAGTATGGACGAGTTCTACGCTGACATCCCGGAGAACCTGCGCTTCAAGGGCCGCTTGAACCTGCCCGAGCCCCTGCTTTCAGAAGCAGAATTAATCCGCCATGTGGACGGCTTGCTCAACAAGAACCGCTCCACGCGCGAGATGCTTTCCTTCCTGGGAGCGGGCTGTTACCAGCACCAGGTGCCGGCCGTATGCGATGAAATCAACTCGCGCGGTGAATTCCTTACCGCCTATGCCGGTGACCCTTATGAGGACCATGGCCGCTTCCAGGCACTCTTTGAGTACGAGAGCATGATGGGCGAACTGCTGAACATGGATGTGGTCAACGTCCCGACTTATGATGGCTTCCAGGCAACGGCCACCGCCCTGCGCATGGCCTGCCGCATCACCGGCCGGAACTCTGTCCTGCTCCCGTTAAATATGAGCGCTGACAAATTCTCGAAGGTGGAAACCTACCTGCACCCCGACATCTCCATCCAGCGCATCCCTTTTGACCCGCAAACCGGCCTGCTCGACTTGAGCGCGCTGAAATCTGCTCTCGACGAGCGCATAGCAGCCGTGTACTTTGAAAACCCAACCTATCTTGGCTTGCTTGAAACCCAGGCCGATCAAATAAGCGCCGCGGCGCATGCCGTTGACGCTCTGGCTGTAGTGGGGGTGAATCCCCTCTCGCTGGGCGTGATTCGGCCACCGGTTGAGTACGGAGGCGACATCGTCTGCGGCGACATCCAGCCGCTGGGCATCCACATGTACTACGGCGGCGGGCACGGCGGATTCATCGCCACCAACGACGATCCCAAATTTGTGATGGAATTCCCCTCGCGCCTCTTCGGCGTTGCCCCCACCATCGTCGAGGGCGAGTACGGCTTCGGCGATGTGGCCTACGAGCGCACCTCGTTTGCCCGGCGCGAGGAGGGCAAGGAATGGGTCGGCACAGCCGCGGCGCTGTGGGGCATCACCGCCGGGGTGTACCTGGCGCTGATGGGGCCGCAAGGGATGGTGGAAATTGGCGAGGGCCTGATGCAACGCTGCCGCTACCTGATGCAAAAACTGGCTGCCATTCCCGGCCTGCGCCTGCCTTTCTACGAGACGCCACACTTCACCGAGTTTGTGGTCAATTTCGATGCCGCACGAAAGAGCGCCGCGCAAATCAACCGCGCCCTGCTGGCACATGACATCTTCGGCGGCAAAGACCTCTCGGCGGAATTTCCCGCCCTGGGGCAGAGCATCCTGTTCTGCGTCAGCGAAGTCCACACTCAGGCCGACCTCGACCGGCTGGCGGATACCCTGCAGGAGGTGTTGAAATGAAACCAATCGCCCCCAAGCCTATGCCGCGCCGCTTCCATCAGGCGCGCTGGGATGAACCCATCATCTTTGAGTTGAGCCAACCCGGCCAGCGCGGCGTGCTGCTGCCCCCCGTCGAGGCAGGGATCAAGCAACAGGTGGGCAACCCAGCCCAGGCGTTGCCCGAACCGCTGCGTCGGGTTGTTCCTCCCGCCTTGCCGGAAATGTCGCAAATCCACGTCCTGCGGCACTACGCGCGCCTTTCCCAGGAAAACCTGGGCGTGGATTTGAACATTGATGTAGGGCAGGGCACCTGCACGATGAAGTACAGCCCTAAGATCAACGATCAGTTGACGCGTACGCACAAACTGAGCGAACTGCATCCCCTGCAAGATGAGTCCACCGTTCAGGGCATTCTGGAGGTAATGTACCGGCTGGAGGGAATGCTGAAGGAAATTTCCGGCATGGATCGGGTCTCGCTGCAACCGGGGGCCGGATCGGCGGCGATTTACGCCAATATCTGCATGATTCGGGCTTATCACGAAGCACGCGGCGAGGGCAAACAGCGCGACGAGGTGATCACTACCATCTTCTCTCACCCCTCCAACGCCGCGGCGGCCAAAGTGGCCGGCTACAAGATCATCACCCTCTATCCAGACGAAAACGGCTACCCGGATTTTGAGGCGCTCAAGGCAGCAGTCTCTGAGCGGACGGCGGCCCTGCTGATTACCAACCCGGAGGATACCGGCATCTTCAACCCGCGCATTGCCGAATTCGTGGAGGTCGTCCATGCGGCTGGCGGGCTGTGTTCCTACGACCAGGCCAATGCCAACGGCATCTTGGGCATCACCCGCGCCCGCGAGGCCGGTTTCGACGTCTGCCACTTCAATCTGCACAAGACTTTCTCCACGCCGCACGGCTGCGGCGGGCCGGGAGCGGGCGCCAGCGGCGTGACAGAGAAACTCATCCCATTCCTGCCCGTCCCGACTGTGGAGTTCAACGGCGAGAAGTACTTTTTGGATTACAACCGCCCTCAAAGCATTGGCAAAGTGCGCCCCTTCTATGGCGTGACGCCCAACCTGTTGCGCGCCTACGCCTGGATCATGAGCCTGGGCGCCGACGGCCTGCGTGAGGTGTCGGAAGTGGCTGTGTTGAACAACAACTATCTGCTAAACAAGGTGCTTGAGATTCGCGGCGTGAGCGCGCCCTACGCCAAAGGCAAGCGCCGCATCGAGCAGGTACGCTATAGTTGGGAGCAATTGACCCGCGAGACCGGCGTCACCTCGGAGGAAATCGAGATTCGAGTGACCGATTTCGGTATGCATTACTGGACCAGCCACCATCCCTTTGTCGTCCCGGAGCCGATGACACTTGAGCCGACCGAATCTTACTCCCGCGCCGACCTGGACGAGTACGTGGCGGTGCTGCGACAGATTGCTGAGGAAGCCTATACCAACCCCGAAATCATCAAGACCGCCCCTCACAACAGCACCATCCACCGCATCCATCATGAACCATTCGACAACCCGGCCGAGTGGGCAGTAACATGGCGGGCTTACAAGAGGAAAACCGGCTAACTAAACCCAAAGGGCGCAAAGGGACGCCCGGAGTGTTCCTTTGCGCCTCCTGGCATCTTTTGCATCGAAAGGTCCTATGCAACTTGGATTGATCGTCAACCCCATTGCCGGAATCGGCGGACGGGTAGGGCTGAAAGGCAGCGACGGAGCAGAGATTCAGCGACTTGCTCTGGAATTGGGCGCCATTCCTCTGGCCGGAGAGCGCGCCGCGGCCGCGTTGGAGGTCCTTCGCCCCCTGGCGGGAGAGATGGAACTGCTGACTGCGCCCGGCCCAATGGGGGAGGATGTGGCGCGGCAGTGTGGTTTTGTCCCTCGCCCTCTGCCCCTTTCTCTGAAGAAGAGAGGGCAAACAACGGCAGAAGATACCCGCCAAGCAGCGCGCGCCATGCGAGAGGCAGGCGTAAACCTGATTCTATTTGCAGGCGGCGACGGTACGGCGCGGGACATCTACGAAGCCATCGGCAACGATTTCCCCGTGTTGGGCATCCCGGCAGGAGTAAAGATTCACTCGGCCGTGTACGCCGTCACGCCTCGCAGCGCCGGCGAACTGGCTGCCGATTTCCTGCGCGGCAGGCGCCTGCGCTTGCAAGAGGCCGAAGTGCTCGACCTGGATGAGGATTCGTATCGCGCCGGGCGCATCCTTACACGCCTGTACGGCTATCTGACCATCCCCTACCGGCGCGAAGCCGTCCAAAATCAAAAGGTGCCTACACCAGAAAGCGAGGCCGTACAGGCGCAGGCTATCGCCGCCGAGGTCATCGAGCAAATGCAGCCAGATATGGCCTACTTGCTTGGGCCAGGCACCACCACGCGCGCAGTGGCGGAGGCTCTTGGCCTGCCCAAGACGCTGGTGGGAGTGGACATCATCTGCCGCGGCGAGTTGCTTGCCGCAGATGTCGGCGAGCGGCAAATCCTGGACATGCTGGACCAACGCCCACTGGGGTTGATCATCACCCCCACCGGCGGGCAGGGATTCCTGCTTGGGCGCGGCAATCAGCAAATCAGTCCGGATGTGATCCGCCGCATCGAGCGCAAGAACATCCTGGTCATCTGCCTGGCTTCCAAGATCGCCATGCTGAGAGGGCGCCCGCTGCTGGTGGACACGGGCGATTCAGAGACCGACCGCCTGCTGAGCGGCTACCTGCCGGTCATCACCGGCTACCACGAAAAAATTATCTACAAAGTGGCCTCATGAGGCCAGGAGGAGATTTTCCATGCGCGGCTTGAAAGACAAATGTGTTTTGATTACCGGCGGGGCAGGTGGAATCGGCCTGGAGACGGCGCGCCGCTTCCTGGCAGAGGGCGCCCGCGTGGCGATTCTCGATCGAGACCCGACAGCCTGCCAGCGCGCCCGGGAAACGCTGCCAACGCTGAGCGGGACTTTACTGGCAGATGTCTCTGACGCGAACGCAGTAAAGCGTGCTTTTGATGAACTGGATGCTCTCTTTGGCGGGTTGGATGTACTCATCAACAATGCCGGCATCAGCATCCGCCATGCGTTTCTGGACATCACGCCGGAGGAATGGCGCAGTGTCATAGATATCAACCTGAACGGGGTCTTCTACGTTGCTCAGCAGGCTGCCCGGCGTATGTGGGCAGGGGATGGCGGTGTGATTCTGAACATGGGCTCCACCAACGGACTGACCGGTTATCACTACTACGCCGATTACAACGCCAGCAAAGCCGGCGTCATCGAATTGACCCGTTCCATGGCGCTTGAACTGGGGCCAAAAGTGCGCGTCAATGCGATCTGTCCTGGTTTTATCCTGACGCCCATGCAAGAGGCCGAATACACGCCCGAAATGCGCCGTGCTTTTGAGGTCAAGGTGCCTCTGCAGCGGCTGGGCACGCCGGCCGATGTGGCCGCTCTCTTTGCTTTTCTGGCCTCGGACGAGGCGGCCTTTATCACCGGTCAGACCTTTGTCATTGACGGCGGAGAGATCGCCGGTGGACTGGCCAGTCAGGCTTGAAAGGAAATGGGAAAAATGAATACACTCAAGGACAAGGTTGCTCTCATTACCGGCGGCGCTTCGGGCATTGGGCGGGCAACGGCCATGCTCTTTGCCCGCGAGGGTGCAGCAGTTGTCATCGCGGACATCAATACGGAAGCCGGCCAAGCCGTAGAGCAGGAAATCAAAACAGCAGGAGGAAAGGCGCTCTTTGTCGCCTGTGATGTCACCCAGGCCCGAGATTGCCAGCAGGCGGTTGAAGCGACAGTAACCGCCTTTGGCGGGCTGGATATCCTGTTCAACAATGCCGGTATCGTCCGCCGCGCAGATGTGCTGACCACCACCGAAGAGGAATGGGACCGCGTCATGGCCGTCAATGTCAAATCTATTTTCCTGATGAGCAAATACGCCATCCCGCACATGCAGCGACGCGGCGGGGGCACTATCATCAATACCAGTTCCGGTTGGGGACTGAAAGGCGGCAGGAACGCCGTCTCCTATTGTGCTTCTAAGGGCGCGGTGACCAATATGACACGCGCCATGGCCATTGATCACGGCCCGCAGCACATCCGCGTCAACGCCGTCTGCCCGGGCGATACAGATACCCCCATGCTGCGCGGCGAGGCCAGGCAACTTGGCCAGCCTGAGCAAGAATTCATGGCCGAAGCCGCGGCGCGCCCGCTGGGACGTTACGGCACACCAGAGGAAATTGCCGAGGCGGTGCTTTTCCTGGCCAGTGATGCCGCCAGTTACATTACCGGCGCGGCGCTGGTCGTGGACGGCGGGGGAGTGGCATAGGGCTATCCTGTCCCAACCAGCACCAGCCCGGTAAAGATCGCAACAACGCCTATGAGTTTTGGCTGGGGGTGCGGCTCCTTCAACACCAGCACCCCCAGCAAAGCCCCCAAGGGAATACTCAATTGCCGGAAAGCCACTACATAACTCACGTTGCTGACGTAGCCCATGGCAATTAGAACCAGTACATAGCCGACGCACAGACCCAAACCGGCCAGGCCTGCCCGCCAGAAATCTGCACGCTGCAAACGGCTCAATTCCTGACGTTCGGCCGGGCGCGCCGACAGGAGCAATCCCAGCCAGACAGAAGAAAGCAACCCCTCCCAAAAAGCATAAATGATAGTAATCTGCACCCCCGCCCATTGTCGGTCAACCGATGACCGCAAGAGACGCAGCGCCTCGCTATCAATAATGGAATAACCCGTTGTACCCAGTGCAGCAATCAACGCCATCAGGCTGGACAGGTTGAGGTAATTCTTCCAACGGAAATCGGAGAACCAGCGCATCGGCAGGATGAAACTGCCCCCAACGACGATCAGAATTCCGCTCACCGCCTGCAGACTGAGCGGCTTTCCCAACCCAAGAACGGCTGTCACACACGTTACCAGAATCACCGGCATAGAACGCGCCAATGGATAGGCAATCGAAAGGTCGCCATTACGGTAAGCGCCCGCCAGGCCGGCATAATAAATCGCCTGGCAAATACCAGTCAGAGTCAGATACAGCCAGATTTGCGGCGAGAAGAAGGCCAGATTCTCCCAACCTGCCACAACTACCGGCAGGAGCGGCAAAAGTCCAAATGTGTTGGCTGCCAGCATGAAAGCAAGCGAAGGCTGGCTGCGCTTGCCCAGCAGATTCCAGCCAGCATGGGCAACAGCAGAGATGATCAGCAGAAGGGCAGCGGTGATCGTCATGGGATAAGAAAAGGCTCAAAAGCAAAGTTCGGCAATCTCCCTCTACCGTATTGATGAACGCCTTTCTGCCACGAATGACACGAATATTGCCCTCCTAGCGCCATAATGTCGGCACTTCCTCCGCGCTGTAGGGTTTGAGGATTACATCGTGCACACCCTGCTTCAGGTAGCCAGTCATGCGGTCCACATTGAGGGCGGCGGTAACAATGACCGTTTTCGCCCCCACGCCAGCCTTGTTCACCGCTTCCAGAATATTCTCTAGCGATCGAGCCTCCAGGTACTCCTCTATCAGAATCAGGTCCGCCTGGGGTTCAATCTCGGTCCCGCGTCTCAGAGTCTGACCCATTACCTTACGAAGGAACTTTGCCCACTCATCATCATCGTCCACCAGCCACACCGCCTTTGGTGCATCTGCTATTGCTTGCGGTTTCGGGGGATGCGCTACCGGCAGCGTCATAGTGATTGTCGTCCCCTTACCGGGCTCGCTCTGAATCTCAACCCGCCCCATTAACTGAGTGATGACGTGCAAAGCAGCAGGCAATCCCAGGCCGGTATGACCGGGTTTGCTGGTTGAAAATGGCGTCCAGGCTTTTGACAACATTTCAGCCGACATGCCCGCGCCGTCATCCTGTAGAACCAGATTGAGCGTCTCATTCTCAGACCCCGGGCCTGCTTCGGCTACAATCTGCCTGGCCCCGGCTTCAACCGCGTTTTGCAAGAAATTGCCCACAGCACGCACCAGTTGAGTCGAATCTGCAGTCACATAGGCGGCATCAGGTGCAATCTTCGTCTTGAGCATTTTCAGCGGTACGCCGCGCTGGAGCGCCGCTGTGCGCAGGACATCTGCCAGCAGGACAGGGCGCAGTTTTTGATCGCGCACCTGACCGATGAGTTGTTCCTTCACCTGCACAATCTGCTCGGCGCTCTCGGCCAGCAACTCCAGATCTTCAGCCAGAGAAGCCTTGTCCACCTGTCCAGCAGCCAACTCATCTTGCATGCGGCGGATGGTCATGGTCATGGGCACAATTTTGTTGCCAATCCAGTGGATGGCCTCAGTGGTAGAAGCGGTCAGGGCTTCATAGACTTTATTGCGCAGAATCTCGGCATGTGCTTTCTTCAATGCCTGGAGGGTATAAGCATTTTGGATAGCAACAGCCAGGTGGTCGGCCATCGTTTGAAGCGTAGTAATATCATCCTGGTTGAAAGCACGCTCTTCGACACTCTGAACGGTCACCGCGCCCAAAATTTCATTGCCATAGCGCAGCGGCAAAGCCATCTCAGAACGGGTATGCGGCAGGTGTGGATTTTTGAAATGGATACGTTCCTCCCCTACGTCCAGTGCAATGCGGGCTTCTCCTAAACGGATACAGGTACCAATCATCGAATCCCCACCGACCTCCAGTTTGTGGCCGGCGGCCAGCATGGCTCTGCCAGCCTCGCCATGACCGGCGCGCAGGAGTGCCCATTTGCCGCTTTCGTCCAGCAGGAAAATCCCGGCATAGTAAAAACCATAGGTTTCGCAGATGGTATCTACCATCCGCGGCAAGAGCACATCCAAGTCCAGAATAGAGGTGACTTCTCTACCGACCTGGTTAGCCGCCTTAAGCAAGCGGGCGCGGCGTTCGGCCTGGCGCAGCAAATCGTGGTTCTTGCGGTTTAAATGAGCATTCTGGATCGCCACAGCCAATTGGTCGGCCATGGTTTGTAAAGCGGCAATATCCTCCTGCTTGAAGGCAGACTCCTGCTCGCTTTGTACCGTCAGTGCGCCAATGACCTCGTCTCCGGCAATCAGCGGCAAGGCCATTTCAGAACGGGTAAGCGGCAAATGTGGATTCTTGAAGTGAACTTTCTCCTCGCCCACATCCAGGGCAATGTGCGCCTGACGGTCGGCAATTGCCGCGCCAATCATGGAGTTGCCGCCCACCGCCAGTTTGTGGCCTTCGGCAATCATAGCGCGCCCGGCATCACCGCGGCCAGAACGCAGCACAGCCCAATCGCCGCTTTCATCCACCAGGAAAACGCCCGCATAGTAGAAGTTGAACTCATCGCAGATAATATCCACTGTGCGCTGTAAGAGCAGGTTCAGATCCAGAATAGAGGCTATACTGCGCGAGACGCGCGAGGCGGCCTCCAGGAGTCGGGTTTGGCGGCTGGTTTCGATATTTTTATTCATAAACGCTCTCCTCTTGAAATCATGGTCACGCTATCATTGTAGAGAAGGAACCTCTGCCACAAGTGCTTGAACCAGAGCAAATGCCGTGCCCTGAACACAGCACCTGAAATCAAGCCATAATTTGGTTGATAAGTTCTACCAGACCCTGTTCGCGGCCCTTGACAAAGTAGGCACGGGCGCCCATCTGTACCGCGTCCCTGGCTTTACCGACCTCATCGTAAGCGGTTAAGACGATGACAGGCATTCCGGGTTTTTGTTCCAACAGGCGCTCAAGCAATTCAAGACCAGCATCTGCCTTGAGCCGGTTGTCAAAGTCGGGCATGTTCAGGTCAAGTATCGCCAGGTCAATTGTTCCCACATTGGCCATGAACGTTTCCAGGCCAGAGGCGCAATCGCTGGCTGTCAGCACCTCAAAGCCGGCGCGCAGAAGCGTCTTTTCAAGACTACGTTGCACCAGACGTTCATCATCAACAAGCAAAATCGTGGTCATCGGCAGGTTCACTCCTCTGTTGTTGGCTTAGCCAGCGGCAGGGTGACATAGAAACTGGCGCCCTGACCCGGCTGGCTTTCAACCCAAATCTTCCCGCCATTCTGGCGGACAATTTCCATACAGGCCGGCAATCCTAAACCGGTGCCGCCCTTGTGGCCTTTGGTGGTAAAAAACGAGACCCAAATCTTTTCCAGCGCTTCAGGTGGGATGCCAGGTCCATTATCCTGCACACAGGCAAGCAAGAAACCCGGCTCTGGCCCAAGCGAGAGACGGACTCTAATCTCCGGCGCTGGGTGACCTTCAAGCGCTTCCCAGGCATTCTTAATGAGGTTATTGAAGACCTGGTCAATTTGGCGCGGGTCGCCAAAGACAAGCGGCAGAGAGGCTTCCCACTCGGTAATGATTACGCTTTCGGGTAATCCCATGTTTTTGACCAGCCTGGCCAACTCGTCACTGAGCGAGAAGGCTACAGGGTTACGGCGGCGCGCTGGGCCGATTAAATCCTCTTTGATCGTCAGGATGGTCTTGGCGCTGTCTTCAATGATTTGCAGATCTTCAAACATCGAAGCAAGATTCAAGATGATGTTTCGACGTGCCTCAGGCAAGGATTTCAAGCCGGCTGCCAGAGCCGGCAAGTCTATACCCGTGGCGTGCGCCTCTTCCAGGAGAGAAAGTCCCAGCATCCGCAAAGGGGAATCGGGATCGTTTTCCATAGCGTAGAACACAGCCAGCAGGCGTGCCAGGTCTTCGCGCAAACGTTCTGCTGCTCCCGGCACAGGGGCCGCCTTGTTGCCTACCCAATGAAGCGCCTCGCCGGTAGCCGTAGCAATCGCCTCAAACGTCTTGCTGCGCAGGAGTTCCTGGTTGGCAGCCTCCAGCCGGCGTAGGAGTTGGGCATTGTGGATGGCAATTGCAATCTGATCGGCCAGCGACTGCAAAGCCGTGACATCTTCTTCAGAAAAGGCATTCAGGTCTGCACTTTGTACACTCAACGCCCCCAAAACTTCTTCTTTGAAAATGAGCGGCAGAGCCATTTCAGAGCGGGTTTCTGGCAGGAGGGGGTTTTGAAAACGAGAAGGTTGACCATCCACATCTAAGGCAATTTGGGCTTCTTTACGCAAAACAGCCTGACCAATCATAGAATGTTCGTCCACTGGCAGGGAAAAACGCCTTTCAAGCATCACGCGCCCGGCCTCACCATGTCCCGCCTGAAGTTGTAAAGCAGTTTTATCTTCAGAAAGAAGAAAGATACCAGAGTAATACAGACCAAACTCATTGCAGATGGTATCCACCGCAGCGTTTAACAAGTCGTTCAAGTTGAGAATGGAAGTAATGTCATGGCTGACGCGTGCTCCGGCTTCCAGCATTTTCTGGCGGCGGATGAGAGCATCAATGATGAGTTGGTTTTGCTCGCGCAGATTCTGGTTTTGGATAAAAGCCCGCGTCAGGTCGCGCACCTTGGCTTCAAGGTGTTCAACCAGTTCCGACTGATAGGCGCGCAGGTGACGTTCAACATCGGACAACTCTTCGCGCTTACCATGTAAATAATCGTTGACCTCATCAAGCAAGGTCTTTTCGTCAATTGGGCGGGTAATCAGACCAGCAAACCCGGCTGCCAGGGCGCGGGCGCGCGCTTCAGGCAAAATATCTGCCGAAAGTGCCACCAGCGGCGCATCTGGAACAATGCTCTTGAGCAGGGTAGCCACCTCCGGGCCGGTCATTTGCGGCAGATTCATCTCAAGCAAGACAATATCAGGCAGCGTGTTCTTGGCCAGTTCAATGCCGTCCAGCGCACTACCCGCTTCCAGCACCAGATAGTGACTCTCCAAAAGCCCGCGCAAACGCGCCCGCAAGGCAGAGTCGTGCTCAATGCATAAGAGTTTGGGCAGAGTCAAAATGTTCATGAGAGGATGGCAGGGAAAGATACGCTGTCTTTATTTTATACTCAAATTTGCTGGCGCAGTTAACAGTTTTACAAACCTGCAAACTGACTGAGAACAGGTTGCCTTTAACAGATGTCTATCGTATTACTCTTGAAAACCTATCACGATCGTAAAAATTTTCACAACGGTTAACCGGTTCGCGCCGCAGTTGAACTGCGGCGCGACGCCCGGTTTGGTTGTGGCTTGCTGCGCTATGTGATAGACTCTCTTCAAAGTACAATGTCTGCTCAAACAACCCGAGTTTCTTCCTGCGCCAATCAATTCAGGTTATTCCTAAGGAGATTCCTATGGCACTTTCTGTTGGACAAATTGCCCCCGATTTCACCCTCACCAGCCATACCGAGCAAACCATCCGCCTGAGCGATTATCGCGGCAAAAACGTAGTCCTGGCTTTCTTCCCGCTGGCCTGGACGCCTGTCTGAACGGCGCAAATCCCTTCGTACCAGGGCTTGCTCGACCGGTTCGAAGGGATGCAGACCCAGGTTCTGGGTCTCAGCGTGGACAGTGTCCCTTGCCTGAAAGCCTGGGCCGAAAGCCTGGGCGGAATCACCTATCCGCTGTTAAGTGATTTTTACCCGCACGGCAAAGTCGCCGAGATGTATGGCGTCCTGCGGCCCGAAGGCTACAGCGAACGCGCCATTTTTGTAGTAGATAAACAAGGCATCATCCGCTATATAGACATTCATGACATCAACGAGCAGCCGGATAATGACCTGCTCTTCCGCGTCCTTGCAGAAATAGACCCTGAAGCCGCGGCCGCGTATTCCAGCCAGGCCTCGGCTCAGCCGACCCCGGAGCCGGTTGCCGATGTCATCATGTACTGCACCCCCTGGTGCCCCGGCTGCCGCCTGGCGCGTGAATTCCTATCAAAACACAACATCCCGTTTGTTGAGATAGACATCAACCGCGACCGGGAGGCCGCCGCCCAAGTCCGCGCCTGGGCGAATGGGAACGAAACCACTCCCACCTTCAACATTAAGGGACAAATTATTATCAACTTTGATCGAGAAAAGGTGGCCAAAGCCTTGGGTCTGCCGCCATGGGAGATGTGGTAACAAAAACCGATTCAAACCCCAATGCATGACTCTAAGGCAGCAAAAGTCTCTTCCAGCAGAGCAACGAAGTCAGCGGCGTTCTCCTGCGTCAATAGTTGAATGCGCTGCTGGCGCGGCAGGCGCTGCAAAGAGAGATAACGGTTTGCATGTTTGCGAAACAAGCCATACCCCTTACGTGGGCCATAGAATTCTATATTGCGCTGCAAATGTAACCGCATCATATCTCGCACCTCGGCTGGCGGAATGCTTTCCAGTGCGCGGCGGGCAAAAATCCAGGGGTTGCCAACTGCACCGCGGCCAATCATGACCGCCGGACAGCCGGTGTAGCCTTTCATGCGTTCAATGTCCTGAACAGAGCAAACGTCACCGTTGCCAATAACCGGGATAGATACAGAATTGCGGACCTCGGCAATCGCATCCCAATCGGCCTGGCCACTGTAACCTTGCTCGCGCGTCCGCCCGTGGACTGTGATGGCGGCCCCGCCATTCTCAGCAATAATGCGTGCCACCAGTTTGTAATTGCGGCAATTCTCCCATCCAAGGCGGATTTTCCCCGTCACCGGAACATCAAGCGCGGCGCTCAAACGGCGAAAAATGCGGGCAATCTTCAGCGGCGTGCGCATTAAACCCACACCAGCCCCAGCGTATGCGATTCTGCGCACCGGACAACCCATATTGATATCAATGATATCCGGTCTTTTCTCCTGCAGCCGCAAGGCAGCCGCAAAAATCTCATCCGGGTCATCTCCGTAAATTTGAAAAACTACCGGGCGTTCATCCTCTTGAAAGAAGAGACGCGGTGCAACATGCTCCAACGCCTGGACAACAAACCCGGCCCGCATAAACTCCGTAAAACTCATAGCCGATCCAAGCCCCCGGCAAATGGAGCGATACGGCCAATCAGAGAACCCGTCCATCGGCGCCAGAATGGCATCTCCATAGATCGGCACAGTACCAATCCAAAAAGAGGGAGCAGGAGAGGAAAAAAGAACAGAATCCATGCCGCTTTTGTAATGAAAGAGCCCCTGTGCAAAAAGCAGTTACTTGCGGCTCTTCAAACGTTCAGTAAATTGCTTTCTAAACTTGGTTACCTTAGGCGCCACCACCATCTGGCAATAGGGCTGCCAGGGATTCTTCGCAAAATATTCCTGATGGTAATCTTCGGCTGGATAGAAATTGGTGAAGGCGGTTACCTCGGTCACAATTGGGTTGTCCCACAGTCCAGCCTCAGTCAGTTCGCGGATGATCTCATCTGCTTCTGCGCGCTGGCTCTCATCATGGTAAAAAATGGCTGAGCGATACTGCGTCCCCACATCTGCTCCTTGGCGATTGAGGGTGGTTGGGTCATGCAGGCTGAAAAAGACGCGCAACAAATCGCGGAAGGAGATGATGTCCGGGTCAAAAGCAATACGAACGGCTTCGGCATGACCCGTCCCGCCAGTGCAGACCTCTTCATAGGTCGGATCAGGCACGCTTCCACCGGCATAGCCGGATACCACGTCTTCCACTCCATTCAGTTCATCAAAAGCGGCTTCCAGGCACCAGAAACAGCCGCCAGCCAGTGTTGCAATTTGTCGCCTGGTACTCATTAAGGTTTCCTTTCCATTCCACTTGACTATATCGTGTACAAAGCACTGTCCATAAAATTCAGGGGCAGGTTCAAGGCCTGCCCCTGAGGGGTCAAATCACAGGGTCGGTTCTTGGACCGGCTCAGCAACGGCAGGTCGTTTGAGGACAATCTCGCCATCTTCGCCCACATCCACCAGTACCGTATCGCCGGTGACAAATTCGCCAGCCAGCAGACGGTCAGAAAGCGGGTCTTCTACCTTTTGCTGAATGACACGCTTGAGAGGGCGTGCGCCCATCTCCGGGTCAAAGCCCTGGTCGGCTAAGGAGGCCAGAGCAGCGGGCGTAGCCGTTAGTTTCAACTGGTGCTCAGCCAAACGGTCGGCAACTTTGCTCAGTTCCAGCGAGACAATCTGTTGAATATCCTCCTTGTTCAGCGAGCGGAAGACAACCACCGCATCCAGGCGGTTAAGGAACTCGGGCCGGAAGGCACGCCGGAGAGATTCTTGCAACTTCTTACGCATCTCTTCATAAGAAACTTTCTCCTCGGCAGCCTGGTCACGTTTCAACTGGAAACCCAGGCCGGTTTGACGTTTGATCATATCAGCCCCAATGTTAGAAGTCATAACAATGATGGCGTTGCGAAAATCCACTTTCCGGCCGCGTGCATCGGAGAGATGACCCTCCTCCATAATTTGCAGGAGCATGTTATGAACTTCGGGGTGGGCTTTTTCGACCTCATCGAAAACCACAATTGAATATGGCCGGCGGCGCAAAGCCTCGGTCAATTGACCGGCATCATCATAACCAATGTAGCCAGGAGGGGCACCCACCAGCCGCGAGGCGGTGTGGCGTTCCATAAACTCAGACATGTCCAATTGGATAAGGGCATCTTCGCTGCCAAACATAACGCGCGCCAATGCCTTGGTCAACTCTGTTTTGCCAACGCCAGTTGGCCCCAAGAACATGAACGAGCCAATTGGACGCCGCGGGTCTTTCAAACCAGCGCGCGCCCGGCGGACGGCCCGCGAGATGGTGACAATGGCTTCTTCCTGACCGATGATGTGCTGCCGTAATTCATTTTCCATCTTGAGCAGACGCTGGCTTTCTTCCTCTGCCAGTTGCATGACCGGGATACCCGTCCACATCGAGACAACTTCAGCAATATCCTCGGCAGTGACAACCGGACTGTTAGCGCGGTCCCAGCCGGTGCGCAGGCGTTCAATCTGGGCTTCCAGTTCACTGGCCTGGGCCTCCCAGATGCGCACATCTTCGGCGTTACCTTCCTCTTGCGCCAGCGCCAGAGTCTGGCGTGCCTGCCGCAACTTGCCAAACAAATCTTTGGCTTCTCTGGCCGCGGGGGATTTGTACATCCGCACGCGTGAGGCTGACTCGTCAATCAGGTCAATGGCTTTATCCGGCAGGAAGCGGTCGGTGACATAACGTATGGAAAGGTGTGCTGCGGCCTTCAACGCCTCATCCGAAATAACCAAATGATGATGTTCTTCATACGCGCCGCGAATACCTTTGAGGATTTCAATGGTCTCATCTTCGGTCGGTTCATCCACAACAATCGGCTGGAAACGACGTTCCAGCGCCGCATCGGACTCAATGTGTTTACGGTACTCATCAAGAGTTGTCGCGCCGATGACTTGCAGTTCACCACGCGATAGGGCAGGTTTGAGGATGTTGGCCGCATCTACAGCCGAACCGGCGGCTCCGGCCCCAACCAACATGTGGACTTCGTCAATGAAGAGGATAGCGCCTGATTGTTTCAATTCATCAATGACCCGTTTCAGGCGCTCTTCAAATTGACCTCGGTACATTGTTCCGGCAACCAGCGAGCCGACATCCAATTGTAAAAGGCGCTTGTTCATCAAGGGGGCAGGTACATCGCCATCTACAATGCGCTGAGCCAGGCCTTCCACTATGGCCGTTTTCCCAACGCCAGGTTCGCCAATGAGGGCGGGGTTGTTCTTGGTACGTCGCGCCAGGATTTGGATGACACGCTCAATTTCAGTTTCGCGGCCTATGACCGGGTCCAATCTTCCTTCTTCGGCCAGGGTCGTCAGGTCGGTGGCCAGTTGATCCACCAGCGGGGTCTTGGCTTCCTTCCCTCCAGAGCGGGGCTGCGCTTCGCGGGAGGCCGGGCCAGCAGGGGCCGGGCCAGAGCCGCTCTCGTTGAGCACGCGTCGGGTCTGACGACGAATCTGTTCGGCTGTGACACCCATTCGCGAAAGTACGGTCATGCCTACACAAGTTTCAAGCCGTACCATCCCAAGCAAAAGGTGTTCTGTCCCGATGTAATGATGACCCAGACGGCGAGCCTCCTCAATTGCATTTTCCAGCACTTGCTGCATTTCTGGGTCCAGTTCAATCCTATCAGAGGTGCTGCGGCCTTCACCGGTCACCCGTGCTACCATTTCGCGCAGACGCTGAGAGTCCAGTCCAATCTCGCGCAAGACACGCCCTGCCACGCCGCCATCTTCATCCATCAAAGCCAGGAGCAGATGCTGTGTACCAATACTGCTCTGCCGGCTACGTTCGGCTTCCTGATGAGCCAAACTAAGCACACGACGCGCTCTTTGGGTAAATCGTTCCATTCCAGCCATAGTATCTCTCTCAAAAAGTAGGTGACCGGCAGTTGTTCCGGCCATGGTTGCAATCAGACAATAACAGTCTGTTTTGATTCTACCAGACTTTCGAAGGCAAGTTTGTAAGAGGATGGTTAGAATTCAGCGATTATCGCCTTCGCCGCCGATGGCGCCGCGTTCCATGCGAGAAAGAAGTTTTGCCAGGTTGTGTTCAGCCACATCATCCAGAGATAATCCCAGTTCTGTACAAACCTGGGCCAAATACCACAGCACGTCGCCAAGTTCCGATTTCAATATCTCTTGCTCGGCGTCGCCGATAACGCCACCTTTATCACGGAAGATTTTTTTTATCTTACCGGCTACTTCGCCAGCCTCGTTGGTCAATCCCAGTGTGGGGTAAATGACGGCATGACCGATGACAGGGTATCTGGCAGTATGCCGCGAACGGGTTTGGTAATCAGAAAAATTCATGGTTGTCCCTTGAAAGTAGAATGGGATTTCAAAAATTTGCGGCAGGAACGTCACGGCGCCGCCTAACAAGCACATTATAGCCGCTTACCATCCGTTTTGATCCATCTGCAGGTTTTATCAAAGATGCGCAAGTTGCCTGCTGGCAATTGAGATGCACCAGCGTACTCAGGCACAAATTCTCCAAGCCGTCTGCACGCGAAAACCGTTGCAAAGAGGACACACGGCAAGTCACGTTTAAAACGTGACCTACTGTTCTTTATAACTTTTTCGTGGATACCATCCAACAGGGCTTTCTCAACCTCAATTTTTAGCCACAGATTTACCCTGCGGGCACGATGTCATGGATTTACACAGATTTTTGAAGGCCAATCTGTGATCATCGGTGTAATCTGTGGCCGATTCTCAGACTCTGAGAAAACCAGGCACCCTCCAAGTCGCGGTCTGGGACAATTACAAATTTTGATGGTATATTAAGCCAGTTACAAGAAAAACACTTTCATTTGTTGAGGAACCTATTATGAAACAGATATGTGTTATTGGCGTAGGTTACGTCGGTCTGGTAACCGGCACATGCTTTGCCGATTTGGGGAACCGTGTCATTGCGCTGGATGTTAATGAACAACGGATTGAGAATCTCAAGAAGGGCATCATGCCAATTTACGAGCCGGGATTAGAAGAACTGGTAAAGCGCAATATGCAGGCTGGCCGGCTTTCTTTTACCACGTCTTACAAGGAAGCCTTAAAGGGCACGGAGTTTGCCTTTATTGCTGTCGGCACGCCTTCGGGGGTCAACGGCGAAGCCGATTTGCAATATGTGGCGGCGGCAGCACGCTCTGTAGCCGAAGCAATGGAAGCCCCTCTCATCATCATCAATAAATCTACCGTGCCGGTCGGGACCGGTGACTGGGTAGCCGACATCGTCAAGAAATCTCAGCCAAAGCCAATCCCCTTCTCGGTTGTCTCTTGCCCAGAATTCCTGCGCGAGGGTTCCGCCATTGGTGACTTCATGAATCCACACCGTACCGTCTTGGGCTCCCTTGACCGCGAGGCTGCCGAAAAGGTTGCCCAACTCCATCTGCCCTTGCGTGCACCTATCATGATCACCGACCTGCGTACAGCCGAGATGATCAAATATGCCTCAAACGCTTTCCTGGCCACCAAGATTTCATTTATCAATGAAATTGCCGCCATCTGCGAAGCGCTGGGGGCAGATGTCAAAGAGGTAGCCACAGGGATGGGATTGGACAAGCGAATCGGCCCCATGTTCCTGGATGCCGGATTGGGATGGGGCGGCTCGTGTTTCCCCAAGGATGTTCTGGCATTGGCCTATATGGCCGAAGAAAAAGGCGTAGAACCTCACATTCTGAACGCCGTGAGCGAGGTCAACTATAACCAGCGTCATCTTGTGCGCAAAAACCTGGACGAAATGCTGGGAACGGTCAAAGGCAAGACCATTGGCCTGCTCGGCCTGGCCTTCAAACCCAACACCGACGATATGCGCGATGCCCCGTCTATTGACATTGCTCAAGAACTGACCGCAGCAGGTGCCAGCGTGCGCGGCTACGACCCGGTTGCCATGCAAGTGGCACGGACTATTCTGCCGGCAGTAGAAATGTTTGACGATCCCTATACCCTGGCCAAAGGCTGTGACGCACTGGTTGTTGTCACCGAATGGAATGAGTTTAAACAACTAGACCTGGAACGCATCAAAAGCCTGCTCAAATCGCCTGTCATTTATGACGGACGGAATATTTACGACCCTGTGACCATGAAGAGTATGGGCTTTAACTATCGCGGCATTGGCCGCGGTTATGACGTCAACGGGAATCATCATTGACATCTCAAGCCAACCATCCCCTGCCCATTTGCGATTACGAAGGATCGGATTATCAGGCTTCCTTTTGGGAACGCGGCGGACGCGCCTATGAAGATCAGGCCGAAGCCATCGCCCTAAGGCGGCTCTTACCGACCTCGGGCCGGCTCCTGCTCGAACTGGGAGCCGGCGCCGGTCGGAACACGCCGCGTTACACCGGCTTTGAGCAGATTGTTCTGCTTGATTATTCGCGTACGCAACTCCAACAGGCCCAAGCGCGGCTGGGACATTCTGCCCGCTACCTGTACGTTGCAGCCGACATTTACCGCCTGCCATTCGTCAACGGCTTATTCGACGCTGCAACCATGATCCGCACCTTGCATCACATGAAAGATGCACGCGCCGCCCTGCGGCAAGTGCGGCGCGTGCTTTTGCCGGGAGCCACTTTCATCCTAGAATACGCAAATAAACGCAACCTGAAGGCTATTCTGCGTTATGCTCTGCGGCGGCAGGAATGGAATCCGTTCACGCTTGAGCCAGTCGAATTTGCAGCACTGAACTTTGATTTCCATCCCCAAGCCATCCGAAACTGGCTGGCTGAAACCGATTTTGAAATCAAAGCCATTCGCAGCGTCTCGCATTTCCGAATTGGCTTGCTCAAACGAGTCGTTCCGGCCAGCATTCTGGCACGGTTAGACGCCTTTTTCCAGCCGAGCGGTGCTCTATGGCAGTTGACCCCCTCTGTCTTTGTTGGCTGCCGCGCCGGCGGAATGACCGAAATAACACCCCTGCCAGAGAACCCAACCGATTGGTTCCAATGTCCGGCTTGCGCTCACAGCCCACTCAAATTGCAAAAAGACTCCTTAACTTGCCCGGCTTGTAATCAGCATTATCCCTTTGAGGACGGGATTTACGATTTTCGGCCACGTTAGCCTGGTGAATTACGCTTCCTTTTCCAGCACCCAGAAATGGGACAGTCCCAGCCAGCGCAGGGGAGTGCGCTCCAGCACGTGCAGTAAAAAACGCAAACATTTGCCTGCTATTCCAAAGCGTTGAATGACGTTGTCATAGGCACCAAAGATAACGGTCTGCAATACAGGCCGGAAAGGTAATCCACCAATCAGCCTTTGCAAATCGCGATAGGTATAGACGCGCACATGAGGAGCCAGCCGGTCGCGCCAGAGGCGTGGCAGATAGTTAACCAGGGGAATATTTCCAAATATATACCTGCCACGCCAATAGATGCCATGGGTCTCAAACGGATAACCGCGATTGGGGACAAACAAGGTCAAACGTCCACCCGGTTTAAGAACGCGAGCAATTTCTTCTAGTGCCAGGCGGTCATTGTTGACATGCTCCAGCACCTCATGACTGAGCACCAAATCAAACCAGTCAGATGGGAAGGGCAAATGCTCACCCGCCGCGCAGATCACACGCCGGGTCAGGGCATGAGCCTCAGCAACGCGCTCAAAATCATACTCCAGGCCAATCACCGCGCCGCCATAAGCCGCCAGGCGTTCCACGTACATTCCTACGCCGCAACCGTTTTCCAGAATGCGGCCACGTACGCGTTCAGCAGCAGCATTGAGTATCATTTCCAGCCGGCGCGTCTGCCCGGCACGCCAGATGTAGGAAGGTTCACCGCGCAAGGCGGCTTTGTTCAAGTCACGTTGGGTCATGGATTGATTATACCGGTAGTAGAATGACAAAAAACCTTGCACCTTTATGGCTTGTATGTTAAAATCTTGCCCAGTCCGATATTGAACACACCGAAAAGTGGGCAACCCCCACTTTTCTGCTTGTAAATACTCATTTTTTTACGGAGAGCGAGTTAGACGCATGAAGAACGAGTTCGCCCTGGCCTTCAATGAGGTGCTGGAAGAGAAACAATTGCCTAAGGATATTATCCTGGAGGCAATTGAGTCTGCAATGGTTTCTGCCTATCGACGTTCAGTAAACGCATCAAATGCCCAAGCGGTAGAGGCAAAAATTGACCCGGAGACCGGCAAATTAACCATTTTTGCCGAAAAAGAAGTAGTGGACGAGGTGCAAGATGAACGCACCGAAGTTCTACTGGAAGTCGCCCGCAAGTATAACCCAGAAGCCCAACTAGGGGATATGGTGCTTGTGGAATCGACGCCGGCCGATTTTGGGCGTGTAGCCGCGCAGACAGCCCGTCAGGTCATTCAGCAACGCATCCGTGAGGCGGAACGTAAAGCACAACTGCAGTATTTTGAACGACAACTGGGAGAAATCGTTAGCGGCGTTGTACAGGCCATCAACGCTCAAGCGATTACCATTGGGCTGGATATGAAAGCTGAAGGCATTATGCCGGCCAATCACAAAATCCCTGGTGAGAAGTTTCGTTTACATGACCGCATTCGCGCGGTAGTCGTGGATGTGAAAGACGGCCCGCGCGGGCCACAGATTATGCTTTCGCGGGCTCACCGTAATTTCTTGCGCCGCTTGCTAGAGAATGAAGTTCCTGAAATCTACCACGGTATTGTTGAAATCCGCGCCATCGCGCGTGAACCAGGTCAACGTGCTAAAGTGGCCGTCTCGGCTACACAGGCCGGAATAGATCCTGTCGGCGCCTGTGTGGGCATTAAAGGTGTGCGAATCCAGGCAATTGTCAAAGAATTACACGATGAAAAAATAGACATCATCGAGTGGAATCCTGACCCGGTGATTTACATCTCCAAAGCCATCAGCCCAGCGCGAGTGACCGGCGTGTACCTCAACGAAACCGCCGATGGCAATAAAACAGCCACAGTAGTGGTAATGGAAGATCAGTTAAGCCTGGCCATCGGGCGAGACGGTCAGAATGCCCGTCTGGCTGCCAAATTAACTGGCTGGCGCATTGACATCAAAAGTGTTGTTGAAGCAGCAGGCGATGCCATTGTCAAGTTGCAGAATGATGCCGAATTGTCGGCCATGCTTCCAAGCGTGGTAGAAAACATTCCCACCATCGAAGAGATTCTGGCCAAGAAAGCCGATAACCGCCCAGTCACACCCGAAGAATACCAGATGCTGGCACAGTTCGTAGACCGCATTGAACGCCGTACCATCCAGCGGCAAGAAGACGCCATGAAAGCAACAATGGAGCGTGAGGCTGCAGCGCGCGCGGGCATCCCACCGATGGCATTTGAAACACCATTGGAAGAGATTGGCCTTGCCGAACACGTTTACACAATCCTGACCGAAGCCGATTATCGCAATGCCGGCGATCTGATGCTGGCCATGGCGCTTGACCCGAACAAAGTGCTGGGTTTGCCGGGCATTGGCCCCAAGGCCATGCAAAACATTGAAACAACGCTTGCCAACCTCAAATTCCCCGAACCCGAGGCCCAGGTTGAAGTTGCACCGGTTGAAATTGCCCCGCAGGCAGCGACGCCAGTTGAAATCACTGAAGAAGCAGTCACGCCGGTTGAAACCGCCAAAGAGGAAGCCGTTGCACCAGACACAGAAGAGACTAAAGAAGAAGAAGGAGAAGAAGTCCCTTCACTGGAACAAATTTTTGCTATTCCTGCTGAGATTCTTCGGGCACAAGCAGAAAGCGATGACGAGAGTGAGACCGGCAAAAAGGGCAAGAAGGGCAAGAAGAAGAGCGTTACTTACGAGTTTGATGAGAGTCTTGGAGAGGTTGTGCGTCGGAAGAAGCACAAGAAAGAAGATAGTTGGGAAGAAGGCTGGTAGCCTTTTGGATTATCCTGTGATGGCGCAAGTCATGGCAGGACAATGTTGAAATTCGGTGGCTAAGAAACCTGTTAAACGCGGCAAACATATTCCCCAGCGAACCTGTGTGGGCTGTCGCACCGTGATGCCCAAGCGAATGCTGATTCGCATCGTGCGTCAAGCCGACGGTTTGCACATTGACCCAACCGGAAAACTGGCCGGGCGAGGTGCCTATTTACATGACCGGCGCTCTTGCTGGGAACACGCCTTGCGGGGTGCGCTGGCACATGCCCTGCGAGTTGAATTAAGTGACGAAGACCGGGAACGCTTAAACGCCTTCATGGTCACGCTTCCCGAAGAGCCGACACAAACGGCTCAGCCAGAAGACGGTACTGACGCCATGTGAACGATTAATCCTTGCATCGCTCACAGGCACAGGACCGATTTGCCGGTTGGCCCTGCTTACTACAGGAAGGGGAAGCGCCAACCTTACGTTCAAGAGTGTAAAAATTATGGAGGTGCCTGATGAGCGATAACACAGAGAAAAGAATTGAGATTCCAGCCACAATCAGTGTGCGCGATCTGGCTCAGCGGATGAGCATCAGCCCAATTGAGTTGATCAAAAAACTGATGAACAACGGCGTCATGGCCAGCATCAATCAAGTCGTGGACTTTGACACGGCTGCAATTGCAGCCTCGGATATGGGCTATGAGGCCGTGCTGGAATCGCAGGAAACCCCTGAAATCAAAGAAACCGGCGAGATTCCGCTCTGGAAGCGCCTGATTGCCGATGAAAACCCGGCTTTGCTCAAACCCCGCCCGCCAGTGGTCACCATTTTGGGACATGTGGACCATGGCAAGACCAGTTTGTTAGATGTCATCCGCAACACCAACGTGGCAAGCGGCGAAGCCGGAGGAATTACACAGCATATTGGCGCTTACCAAGTAGAACAAAAAGGCCGTCTGATCACCTTTCTGGATACGCCCGGCCACGCGGCTTTGACAGCCATGCGCGCTCGCGGCGCACAAGGAGCAGATATTGTGGTGCTGGTTGTAGCCGCAGATGATGGCGTCATGCCACAAACCAAAGAGGCTATTGCTCATGCAAAAGCGGCACGCGTGCCAATTGTGGTTGCCATGAACAAAATTGACAAACCCAATGCAAACCCCGACCGCGTCAAACAGCAGTTGGCAGAAGTGGAACTCACACCCGATGAGTGGGGTGGAAATACCATTGTCGTGCCGGTCTCGGCGAAACAAAAGCAGGGCATCGATGATTTACTGGAGGCTATCTTGCTGGTTGCCGATACGCTCGATATTCGCGCAAACCCCGGCGGCCGCGTCATCGGCACCGTTATTGAAGCAGAGTTGGATAAGGCCAAAGGTCCGGTAGCCACCCTGCTGGTCCAAAATGGAACCCTGCAGGCCGGAGATATTGTCGTTGCAGGGAGCGTCTATGGACGTCTGCGGGCACTCTTTGACTTTCGCGGCCGCCCTGTAAAAAAGGCGGGACCTTCCATGCCGGTTTCAGTGATGGGCTTTGGCGAGGTGCCTGCAGTCGGAGAATTGTTCCAGGTGGCTAAGAGCGAGCGTGAGGCCAGACAAATTGTAACCGAGCGCCAACTAGCCCAGCAAAACGCAGCCCAAGCACAGAAAAAGGCCTCTCTCGAAGACTTGTTTGCCAGTTACCAGGCTGGCGAAACCAAGGAACTGCGTTTAATCATCAAAGCCGACGTGCAGGGTTCACTGGAGCCGCTGGTCAGCGAACTGGAAAAATTGGGACAAGGTGAAATTGCTCTGAATATCCTGTATGCTGAAACCGGCAACATCGGCGAGAATGATGTCATGCTGGCTTCGGCTTCTAAGGCCATCATCATCGGCTTCAACGTCCAGGCTGAACCTTCTGCCCGGCGTTTGGCCGAAACCGAAGGCGTTTCCATCCGCCTGTACGACATTATCTACCGCATGACCGAAGACATTGAAAAAGCCCTAAAAGGCATGTTACAGCCAGAGTTTACCGAAAAAGTTATTGGCCGCGCCCATGTTTTGGCCGTTTTCCCCATTTCAAAAGTGGGCAAAGTGGCCGGTTGCCGCGTGGTCGAAGGAGAAATGCGGCGCAATGCAAAAGTGCGGCTTTACCGTGGCAAAGACATCCTTTTTGAAGGCGAGATGTCTTCTCTCAAACACGAGAAAGAAGACGTGCGCGAAATTAAACAGGGCCGGGAATGCGGCGTCGGCCTGAAGAATTTTCATGATATCGAAGTCGGTGATGTGCTTGAATGTTACATCACCGAAAAGACAGAGGCACAATAATGCCATCCGCTATTCGTTTACAAAGAATTGCCGACCGCTTGCGGGAAGATCTCTCAGAAATGCTCATCCGGGAAATCAGCGACCCGCGCCTGCACCAGGTCTTTGTCACCGATGTCAAAGTGGATCGAGAACTGGCTTATGCCGACATCTACGTCTCTGCCGTAGAGGGCGTGACACGTTCAGCCGAGATTCTGGCTGGACTGGAAAGCGCCAGCGGTTTCATCCGCCGGACTTTGGCCAGCCGCTCAGACCTGCGCATTTTCCCACGTTTGCGTTTTCACTGGGACCCAACACCAGAACATGCCGATCACATCGAAAAACTTTTGGCCGACTTGCGCAACAAGTAATACAAATGAACCATATCATTCGCAAATTCTCTGACATAAAATCCTGAAGAAGAAGTGGAGGTTTTTCTACCCTTATGACCGTTTCGACTGACGCAGCCATTAAAGACCGCCTGGTCGCTGCTGAAAAAGTTTTAATCGTATCCCATGTGCGCCCCGACGGCGACGCGGTTGGCGCTTTACTGGGATTGGGTTTGGCTTTACAAGATGCCGGCAAACAAGTTCAAATGGTCTTGACAGACGGCGTACACCCTTCCTTTCGTCACCTGCAGGGCGCAGAACAAGTGCGCACCAACCCTGAAGGCACATTTGATACGTATATTGTGGTGGACTGTGCCGACTTGAAGCGTGCCGGCAAAGCGCTGGAACCTTATGGCCAGCCCGACATTAACATTGACCATCATGTGACCAACCAAAAATTTGGAAAACTCAATCTGATCGTCCCCGATGCGGTAGCCACCTCGGCCATCCTGACCGACTACCTGCCGAAATGGGGATACACCATCACGCGGCCGATTGCTGCTGCCCTTTTGAGCGGCATCATCACCGATACGCTCGGTTTTCGGACCTCTAACATGAGCCCACAGGCCCTGCGTCAGGCCGCCGCCCTGATGGAAATCGGTGCAGACTTGCCCTATCTCTACAACCGCGCTTTGATCAGCCGCTCGTTCCAGGCGGCACGCTATTGGGGCGCCGGTCTCTCCAGCCTGCAGCGCGCAGACGGCATCGTTTGGGGAACATTAACGCTGGCAGACCGCGCACAAGCCGGTTATAACAGCAATGATGACGCAGACCTGATTAATGTAATTTCGTCTATTGATGAAAGCGCTATTGGGATGATCTTTGTTGAACAACCTGATGAACACGTCAAAATTTCATGGCGCGCCTTGCAGCCCACTTTTGATGTCTCTCAGGTAGCCAAACATTTCGGCGGCGGTGGTCACCCGGCTGCTGCCGGAGCCGACATTCCCGGAAAATTGGATGAAGTCCAAGCATTGGTATTGAAAACCACACGGGAGATGTTGGGGTTATAACACTAAAGAGTACGGGTATGTGCAAAAAACAAGGAGGATATACTAAATGGATAGTCAGGACGTAAAAAATGCCATCTCTGGCGTATTGGTTGTAGACAAACCGGTAGGCATGACATCCCATGATGTCGTCCAGGCAATTCGGGCCGGGACGGGAATCCGCCGCGCCGGCCACACCGGCACGCTTGACCCGCGCGCCTCTGGCGTGCTGGTCGTCCTGATCGGCCCGGCTGTCCGCCTGAGTGAATATGTCTCGGCTTCGGATAAACGCTATCAAGCCATCATTCGCCTGGGCGGCTCTACCGATACCTTTGATGCAGATGGACGTTTTACCCGCACAGAACAGCCGGTCAATATCACTGAAGAGCAATTTGAGGCCACTTTAAAAAAGTTCGAGGGCGAAATCATCCAAACTCCTCCGCAATACTCGGCTGTTAAAGTACAAGGCCGCAAAGCCTACGAAATGGCCCGGCAGGGGGAAGAAGTGGACCTGGAACCGCGCAAAATTTGGGTCTATCACCTGGAAGTGCTTGAATGGGCTCCCCCCGAAGTCGTGATTGACGTCCACTGTTCCTCCGGCACCTACGTCCGCTCGCTGGCAAACGACTTGGGCGAAGCCCTGGGCTGCGGCGCCTATCTGGTTGGCCTGCGCCGCACCAAAAGCGGACGTTTCTCCCTGCGAGATGCCGTCCCCTTGCGCAAACTACAAGAAGCCTTTCAGGCAGGCAACTGGTATCAATACCTCATCCCGGCGGCAGAGGCCCTGGCCGACTGGCCTGCAATCGAATTGAATCCAGATGAAGTAGAAGAAGTCCGCCATGGCCATCGCATTCGCGCTGCCGAAGGCGAACACCCGCAAATGGTGCGCGGCGTCAGTACACAGGGCGAATTGGTTGCCTTGCTGGCGCTGATGCCTTCCGAAGATAATATGTACATGGAATGGCAGCCTAAGAAGGTCTTCTTCTCATAAACCCTTTGCACTCACCTGGACTTAAATCACTTTCTAACCACAAATGCCACACTACCGTTCCATAGACGAGGTATCTCTACCCGCCTGCTGGCTGACCATCGGCGTTTTTGATGGCATCCATCGCGGCCACCAGAAAATCCTTAACCAACTGACTCAAGGCGCCCATACTGCCGGCCTGCCTGCAGTGGTCTTAACCTTCGATCCTCACCCGGCCCGCGTGCTGGGTGGGCGGGACATAAAACTACTCACCACGCCAGACGAACGGGCTGAAACCCTGCTTTCATCAGGCGTAGATGTTGTAATCACCATGCTTTTTAATCAAGAAGTGGCTGCTCTCAACGCCCAGGAATTCATGCAACACCTGCACCGCCAGATTGGCGTACAACGCCTCTTGATTGGCTACGACTTTGCTCTTGGGCGGGGACGCGAAGGTAACGCCGTCTTGTTAACCAAAATTGGTCAAGAACTGGGGTATTCGCTTGAAGTTGTGGATGCGGTTGGAGATGAAAGCGGAGTCATCTCATCCTCGGCCATCCGTAAGTTGATTTCAGTTGGCGACATCGCCGAAGCCAACCAATTACTCGGTCATCCCTATCGCCTGACCGGCCCCGTCATTCACGGAGATGGCCGCGGCCGTAAAATCAACATCCCCACCGCCAACCTGCAAATTCCCGCAGAGAAAATCATCCCGGCAAATGGCGTCTATGCCTGCCAGGCACAGGTAGGCACTGAAACCCACCTGGCCGTGACCAACGTCGGCGTGCGCCCCACCTTTCTACCCCAGGGCCAATCGGCCAGCGTGGAAACCCATATCTTGAACTTCCAACGTGAACTCTACGGCGAGATAATCAAACTGGATTTCATCCGACGTTTGCGGGACGAAATAAAATTCCCTTCAGTAGAAGCCTTAATTGAGCAAATCCATCGAGATATTGAGCAAACCCACGAAATTCTGAGTACACAGTAGGTCACGTTTGAAACGTGACCTACTCTGCTGGTTCAATGCCCCGTTGACGGACGGGGCATTTTCGTCTATAGTTGCCCCTCAACAGGAGACTGTATGCCCGCCCGCCAAATATACCTGCTTTCCTCAAGAGAACTTAGCCCGGAAACCATTGCGGTTGCCTTTGCAAAAACATCGCGTTCCCCTGAATCCTTCCGCCAGATTGCAGCCGAACTGAGCGAGGAAACTTCTGCCCGCTTCCACGAGAAGTGGGTAGTAGGCTATGGCCATGCCTCGGTTGCCGAACACGCCGTCTTGCACATTGCCTTTGAAAACGTCTCGCGCCTGGCAATGGAGTGCATTGAATCCAACCGTCTAGCCTCCTACACCGAAAAATCCACACGTTACCAAAAATGGGGGCCTGATGATTTTGCCATTCCGCCTGAATTAGAAGAACATCCCCTGCGTCCGGCCTATTTGCAAAGCATACACGCCCTCTTTCAGGCTTACACCGATTCCCTGGCACCCGTACGCGACCTGATTATGCGCCAGTTCCCGCGCCGCCCCGACGAAGATGATGAAGCCTTTGACCGCCGCATCCGCTCGCGTTATGTTGACGCCTGCCGCTTCCTGCTGCCGGCAGCAGCGCTGGCCAACGCCGGCATGACCGCTAACGCCCGCGTCCTCGAAAATGCCATTCGCAAAATGCTCTCGCACGCTCTCGCCGAAGTACGTCAAATCGGCGCAGAACTCAAAACGGTTGCCCGGCTTGAGACGCCTACCCTGGTCAAGTATGCTGACGAAACCCCCTATCTCAAGGAGACACCGGCGCTGCTCACATCCGAACACATTGACCACAGCCCCTCGTCAGATTGGTGCACATTGATTGACTATGACCGCGATGGCGAGACAAAAGTGCTGGCAGCCGCCCTGTACCGTTTCGGCGGCATGTCCTACACCCAGGCATTGGAAACGGTTCAGACTCAGCCCCAACCTGCCCTCGTTAAACTGGCCGAATCTCTGCTCGGACGTTTGGGAGAACACGATATTCCCCTGCGTGAACTGGAATATTGTACCTACACTTTTGAACTGGTCATGGATCAGGGTGCCTATGCCGAATTCAAACGCCACCGCATAATGACCCAAACCCCGCAGGCACTCACCACGCGGTTGGGATATGTCACCCCGCGCCTGATAACGGAAGCAGGCCTCAGGTCCAGGTATGAAGCGGCAATGGAGATGGCAGCAGAGATGTACGAAAAACTGTTCGTCATAAATCCGCTTGTAGCACAATATGTCGTCCCCAATGCCTGCAATCGCCGTGTGCTGGCGCAGTTCAACCTGCGCGAAGCCTGGCATTTCTGTCAACTGCGCGCTGCGCCCAATGCCCATTTTTCCATCCGACGAGTTGCACAGCGCATCTATGAACAGATTTCCGGCGTACATCCCTTGCTTACAAAGTACATGCGCCTGCCCGCCGAGACCTGGCAGGAAATTGAAACCCTGCATTTTGACTGAGAACACATGAAAGTCTTTTTTTTGGTTGTGCTTGCCCTGCTGACAGCCTGCAGCCCTCATCCGCCCGCCGATTCTCTGGCCAAGACAACCCCTGTCTTGCACCCGTTCCTGACGGCCACTCCCAGTCTCACAGCCACACCTGCTTTGCAAACCGCAAAACCCGCTCCCTTAACCGCCACGCCGTTTATCTATACCGTGCAGAGCGGTGACACATTGAGCGGCATTGCTGAAAAGTTCCGCATCCGACTGGAGGCTTTACAAGCCGCCAATCCTGGAGTTTCCCCCAGCAACCTGCCAATTGGAACAATGCTGAACATTCCCGGTGAGGCAGATCTCGCTGCAGTCCCGCCCACGCCTACACCGGTCGATCTCCCCATCCGGCAGACAATTTGCTACCCCAGCCCAGAAGGCGGCCTTTGGTGTTTCGTGCTGATACATAACGACACCCCCGACCCAATTGAGAACATCTCGGCACAAATTACGCTCTACAATTCAGGCGGACAGATTCTAGGCGCACAGACCGCATTTTCTCTGCTAAACGTCGTACCACCCGGCGAATCGTTACCCTTGCTGGCCTTCTTTCCCTCGAACCTGCCTGCCGATGTTATGCCGCGCACCCAAATATTGACGGCTACTCGCTTAATGAGAGAGGATGCGCGCTATCTGCCGGTCAGCCTGGAAAACACGCAAACCAGCATAGATTGGTCAGGGCAAACCGCTCAAATCCGCGGAAAGATCTTCCTGCGCGCAGAGGCAGACTCTCCTGCCGGGCAGGTATGGATTGCCGCCGTAGCCTACACAGCCGACGGTCGGGTGGCAGGTGTTCGTCGCTGGGAAAGCCTGTCTGCAATTGAGGCTGGCGGATATTTGGACTTTGCCTTTGTTGTCTTCAGCGTCGGTCCGCCAATTGAGCATGTGACCCTATTGGTCGAAGCCCAGGCAAAGAAATGAAAAACCGTCCCAAAGGGTGCGGCACCCTTCGGGACGGTTGGACAAGTGATGCTTATTTCCCTTCCAGCCACATATAACGCTCAATGGCAATGTCTATTGGCGTCGGCACATACCCCTTAACATACGGTTTGACCAGGGTATAGGAAAGAGTGTGTACCGTGAAGAGGACGGGGGCATCATCCACAATCATCTGCTCGGCCTGCTGATACATTTGAATGCGTTTGTTTACGTCTTGCTCAACACGCGCCTGCTCCAGCAAGGAATCCAGAGCAAGGTTGCTGTACATGCCATTGTTCTGTGGCGAACCAGAGTGGAACAGGACATCTGCAAAATTTTCCGGGTCGGCGTAGTCGGCACACCAGCCAGTATCAAACATCTGACCATGTTTGCCGGAGTAAATCGCATCGATGTAATAATCCGGCTCAAGGTTTTCAATGGTAATGGTAACGCCCAAGTTTTGCTCCCACATTTCTGCCATGGCAGCAATGCTTGGGTTGGCATCGTTGCCAATGCCGGCATCGGTAAAAGTGATGGGGGGCAGTCCTTGCGGGCCGCCATACTTCGATTCGGCCAGCAATTGGCGCGCCTTTTCCGGGTCATAGGGCAAACCGCGCAGGTTGAGATTGAAACCAGGCAAAGCAGGGGGATAAGGCCCAACAGCCGGAAGAGCCACCCCATGCATGACAACCTCAATGTACTTTTGACGGTCAAAAGCCATGGTAAATGCCTGCCGCACTTTCACATCGTCAAATGGCGGACGGGTGACATCAAAGACGACGTAGTGAGTGCATAAATCCACACTACCAATCAATTCCTTGTGCATCGGTTCTTTAGGGTCGAGATAGCGTGACAGGTAGTAGGGATGAACTCCCGTGATGTCAATCTCGCCGGTTTCATACAGACGCACACCAACGCCAGAATACAACTTGACAATCACATAAGGGATAGAAGGCGCGCCAAGATGGTAAGCCATGTTGCGCTCATAAGTCATTTCTTCAAAACGCCGCCATCTTGTCAATTTGTAAGGGCCCGTACCATTCGGTGAACGGTACCAATCTGCCCCAGATTCAACGTTTTCCTTATCTACCACAAAGGCGGTGGGATAGGTCAGTTTGAGCAAAAAATAAGGTTTGGGGGCATCAATCGTGACCTGCAGCGTGTGATCGTCAATGATTTTCAGACCAGAGATCGAACTTGCCTGTCCGGCGTTCATCTCACGTACACCGACAATGTCACCCAGATAGGTCAACACCGTATCAGATCCGGTTTCTGGCCTGGCTGCCCGTTCCCAGGAATAGACCACATCCCGCGCCGTAACCGGCTTACCGTCGTGGAAACGAGCATTCTGGCGTAAAGAGAAAGTATAAACAGTCCCATCTGGACTGACCTGCCAGTTCTCGGCCAGGTCGGGAATCAGGTTCAATTGAGGGTCAAGCGCTACCAAACCGCCAAACACCAATTTATCCCCTGAACCGTGTGTGGTAGCCGGATCATACTCGCGCGGATTGGTGCTTTCACCGCCCAGCAAAACCAGAGCCTGGTTGCGGGATTGAGAAAGCGGGTCGGGATAAGCCGAGGCAATGGCGCTCAAAGCCAGCGCTGCCAGGACCAGGGTCAGCAAAAAGTAGCGAGGGAAGGTCTTTTTCATGGTCTACCTCTTTCGGCGGCGGAGGAGAATAATATAGAGGACACCTGCACCAACAGCCAATACCAACACACAGCAGAAAACAGCAACAATGACCAGCCAGGGGGTAAAGGAATCGGAAAGTGGCGCGGTATCTGTGCCATCACTGAACGAACTGGTTGGCACAACAAAGGGCGTTGGCGTCACGGCCAGCGGTGCGCCTGAAACCGGTCGGATGGTAGGCACAGGCGTTGGTTGGGGTGTGGTTGTGGGTTGTGGGCCGGCAACGCGCGGCTTTGCGCCAATGCTGGCGCGCCAGGCATCTTCCAGTCCTTCCACGTCAAAGCCGTAGATGCTTTGCAAGGCTGCATCGATCGTCTTGCCATCGCGCAAAGCCAATAGAAGATTGTTCATCTTATCGCGGCCATACGTCTCAAGTAGAAAATTGACAATGCTGTACGATTGTGTATAAGAGAGGTTGGCCTTATCCGAGATCTCTGAAAAAGCGCCACTCAAAGAACGCACGGAAAAAAGTGTGTCGTTTGCAATGGCCGCTTCAAGTTGTCTGGACGAATAGTCGTCCAATGTCCCCTCACTGTAAACTGCCAAACCTTCATTTAGCCACGTAGGCACATCGCCGATGCAGGAAAAAGTGAGATGGCCAACCAACACATGCGTCAATTCATGTGCTTCTGTACGTTTGCCCCACTCAACATTATTCGGCGCAATCCCAATAATCACAATATTATATTCTGGGAAGGCCACACCTCCTGTCCACGAAGGCTCATAGAGGATGGCATCTCCTAAATCATCATAGTCGGCATAGATGTACAGGTCAATCGGCTGGTCGGTTTTCAAACCGGCATCCGTATCAAGACGGTTCAGCGCCTGTACGGCCGCAGTGTGAAGTTCCTGGCCGAACTGCTGAGTACCTTCATACCAATGCAGGTTAATGCCTCCACCGGTGATTGCCTGCCAGTTATGCTCGTTATCCAGCCAGGTAATTTCTTTAATCGGTGTTGTTGCCTCTTGACCATTAGCATCTATCACCTGCCAGCGCCACCAGATAGAAGCGCCCGGCGGCAGGGAACCAGACTGTTTCATCTCCCAGGTCCACTCAGCATTAATTGTTTGACCGGGAGTGAAGCGGGGAAAGGCTTTGGCGATAACCGTCCCACAAGTCTGCATTTCCACCCCATATTCCAGAACCACTTCCTGGATAACTGCATTGCCGCTCAAGGTAGCCTGGAAAGTGATCGTCTCCGGAAAACGTATCACTGCTCGCTCATTGGAAACCTCAATGCCAGTACCCTGAGCCTCAGCCGGGCGGAGTTTCAGGAATCCACTCAACGCCAAAACCAAAAGAAAGATGAGGGGCAATCTTTTGACTCGCATATCTACTCCTTAAACATCAATTCAATTTTGACTTATCAGCAACTGCCTGCGACTTAAAAATAACAGGGCTTCAGCCGCACAACTGCTGGCAGTTATCATCCCCTCACTGCCCTATCGGCTTAAGCAGAGCAACAGTGAATGTTATTTTAACTCATCAGCATAGAGGCTATAACTATATCATAATCTTTATTGAATCCCAGTAACTGCCTACCCTATCGAACAGGATAAACTTCGACATACAGGCAAACACAATCCTGGACATCCTGTCCATCCCGTTTTGGACGCTTTCTCCGCCTTCGTTTTCAGGAAGATCATAACAGGGTAGATAGTTGCGAATCCAGAAGTTTTAAATTCCGTTATAATACTCCCCTACTACGATAAATCAGCAAGGTTGCAATGGGTTTTGGGTTTCCGTGCAGGCTCATTGGAAATTGACGTGATGTACTCCTGGTTCTGGCGGTAGTTGAACTGCCGCCCGCCAGCAGGGCAATAGCATCGCCTTTGGGGACCGCTGGTAAAACAATTACGGAGATTCCCAATACACCCCCGTGTATGACAGCAAGCCGGCCGCAGGACTTGTATGTTAGCATGTGCGTGAAATCCAAAAAAAATGGTGAAAACCGAGCAAGTGATTTTTTGTTTGTTTAAGGAGAGAAACAATGTATATTGACCCTAATACCGGTGGTGTTCTTTTTCAGGCGCTGGCAGGTATCTTTGTAGCCATTTCGGGCGTCTTATTAGTTTTTTCGGGAAAAATTCGCGCCGGCATTGCCCGCCTGCGCCGCCGCATTCGCAAGGAAGATGACGAAGTAAAATAAAATGCGCACCGTTATTCTAGGTTTTGACTCGTTTGATCCTTCCATATTTGAGCATTTATCAGATGCGGGCCGCTTGCCCAATCTAACCAAAATGCGACAGGCAGGCGGTTATGCTCCGCTTGAGGTCTGTTCTCCACCACAGACAGAGGTCTCGTGGACCAGTATTGCCACCGGCGTAGATCCGGGCAGCCATGGCATCTTTGACTTTGTTCACCGCGACCCGGCCAGTTATGCGCCTTACGTATCCATCCTGCCAACACGCAAGACGGCTCTTGGAGAACAATTCGTGCCGCCCTATACGACCAAAACGTTCTTTGAAGAGGCTGCTGAACTCGGCTATCCTGCTCTGGCTTTGTGGTGGCCGGCATTGTTTCCAGCACGCCCAAATGTACCGGTGACCACTATTCCCGGTCTGGGAACTCCCGACATTCGCGGTCAGTTAGGCGTAGGTACTTTCTTCACCACAGAGGAAGAATCTAAGAAAAAAGTGCGCGTCGTCAGGCTGCAGGCTGCCAGCAAAGGCGTTTTTACTGCAGAACTTGAAGGCATTAAGTCCCAAAGCCGGTCGGGAGAAAAGGTCATCTCTTTGCCGGTCAGGCTTGAGGTCAAAAATGAAACGCAGGCTGTGCTGACCATTGGTGACCGCCCAATTGACCTGACGCTAGGCAAGTGGAGTCCCATCATTGAACTGCGTTTTAAAGCCGGGCTGTTTGCTTCCATTTATGCCATCACTCAAGTCATCTTGACCGACCTGAACGGCAAGGTCAGTTTCTACGTCTCCCCGCTGCAGATTCATCCATTGCACGCCATCTGGCAGTATGCATCTTCGGTCTCTTTTGCCAGAAAGGCCTGGAAAGAATCCGGCCCGTTTCTGACCCTTGGCTGGCCGCAAGATACCACCGCGCTGGAAGATGGCTGCATTTCGGATCAGCAATTCCTTGACTTGTGTCAATCCATATTTGACCAGCGCAGACGCGTGCTGTATGCCCAATTGGCAAATTTCAAAGAAGGTGTGCTGGCGGTGATTTTCGATTGTTTGGATCGTGTTCAGCACATGTTTTTGCGCAGCCAACCAGAAATTGTTTACGAGTGGTATGAAAAACTAGATACTTTCGTTGGTGAGGTGAGTCAAGAGTTGCAGTCCTGGGAGAAGGATAAGTATCGCTTCCTTATTCTCTCTGATCATGGCTTTCGTCCATTTGCTTACAAAGTAAATCTCAACCGCTGGTTGAAACAAAATGACTACCTGACGACGAAAGACGGACAAAGCGAAGACTTGTCGGGTGTGGACTGGGCCAAAACCAGGGCCTATGCTGTTGGTTTGAACAGCCTGTATCTCAACGTGCAAGGACGTGAAGGACAAGGCATTCTCACCGCTGAAGGAATCGAACCGCTATTAGATGAGATTAAAAAGCGGCTGTTGGAATGGAAAGGACCAGATGGGAAACAAGTTGTAAGCCGTGTCTTGCTCAAACACGAGGCTTTCAACGGACCTTATATTCGGCTCGGCCCGGACCTGGTGGTGGGCTATGCAGCCGGATATCGTGCCTCCTCTGAAACGGGTCTGGGCAAGATCCCTGAAGCCGTGGTGGAAGAAAATCATGACCACTGGGGCGCAGATCACTGCATTGATGCCAACCTCGTACCGGGTGTGATTTTTGCCAACCGCGATTTAAAGAACTTCCCCGGCGTCTCGTTTCGGGATATCCCCTTCCTGGCAATTGGGAAACACCTTGACCAGTCCCATATTAAGCCGCCATCGCAAATAGGACGCCAGGGCCAAAAAGATTTAGAAGAAAGGCTGAAGGGCCTGGGGTATCTTTAATCGCCAAGGCTGATCTGGTAATCAAATCTGCTCAAAACGCACAAAGCGCCTTGAAAACTTCAACCATCCGCTATCCCTGATCATTCCTCAAGAGAAAGGAAGATAAGGGACACGATCACCCTACCTGGAAGCGAGTTCAATGTTTCGTAACTTATTCAAACAACCCAAGCAAACTACGCCCGGCGACCTGCCCATTATTATCGTCTCCGGCCTGCCCCGCTCCGGCACCTCCATGATGATGAAGATGCTGACCGAAGGCGGGTTAGAAATCGTCACCGATTCGCTTCGCACCGCAGATGAAGATAATCCCAACGGCTATTTTGAATTCGAGACCGTTAAAAAAATGGCTGAGGGACAGACCGGCTGGGTACGTGATGCTCAGGGAAAAGCCGTAAAGGTCATCTCTGCCCTGTTAGAGTACCTGCCCAAAGAATACAAATACAAGGTCATTTTCATGGAGCGGGCACTAAAGGAAATTCTGGCTTCGCAGCAAAAGATGCTGGCACGCCGGGGCGAAAAATCTGAAATCAGCGATGAAGAAATGCAGGCACAATTTGAGGAACACCTCAAGGCGGTCAAATATTGGCTAGCGCGTCAGTCCAACATGGAAGTATTATATGTAGACTATAACAAAATGGTCGCCGAGCCATCCGCCTATTGTCAGGCGATTGCAGATTTTCTGGCGCTGCCGTTAGACACTGTCAAAATGAGCGCCGTCCCGAACGAACGCCTGTACCGCAATCGAGCCCCACAGACATAAAAAATGTCGCTTCGGAATAAGCAGAACAACCGTCCCGAAGGTTTGGTTTGAAAATGTCATTTCCAAAAACCTTCGGGACGTTTCTAATGGTCTATCCCAAACTCGGGTTATTTTATCTGTCCCTGATGACAATAATCGCCGGCAAAACTACTTCTGAGTCGCCAGCACATACGTGCCCGGCTGGTCCACCAGGGCGCTGAAGCCGACCGCAACCTCCTGCCACCCACCGGCGCCCTCATCCATTTGCGGGTCGTAGCGCAAAATGCGATAGTCCGACGGAATGCCATCTACATCGAATGACAGAGAGACGGGGGCTGAACCCATCTGGCCGATGGTCACCGCAGAGACAAAGAGGTCATCCAGATACATCTGTCCGGGCATGGTTTGAGGCAGTTCTGTTTTCGCCGACAGGGCCGCCCCGGATTCACAAGTTGCCATGAGGGTCGCTGTTCCGGCCTGGAGGTGGATGTTCCCCGAATCGCAAGCCAGGGAAAGCGCTTCGGGCTGCACCGCAAGCACGTACACGCCCGCCAAGACGCCCTCGGCCTCTGCGCGGCCATTTGAGACGGTCGTGGGCAATTCGCGCCAGGCGCCATTCTCCCAATACAGGATGACAAGACGCTCGTTCTGGAAATCCGGCGGGACGGCGAATGTAACTTTGTTGACGGGATGAGCAGCCGCCTGGTCATTCTGCGTCGTCCAGACCTGCATGGCAGAAAGATAACTGTATCCGTCCGACAACTCCTGGGGCAGGAACCAGGCCACCAGCGGCGCAACGCGGGCCGAGAGGCCAGGGGCGCATTTCAGGCGCACAGAGAGAAGATCGCCGACAAAAATTTCCTTCTCCCCAGCGCAATCCAGCGTTTGCTCAGCCGCCCGGACCGTGAGCAGGTAGATTCCGGTCTGCTGGGAGACGGTGGAGGCCCAGAGACCATCGGAACTGATGCGGGTGGGTCTCTCCATCCACTTGCCGGCAACCGGATCAAAGTACAGGATCACGACCTCCATGTTCCGCAGCCATTCGGGGATACGGAAGGATACCAGTATTGGGCTGCGGAGGCTGCGCGACTGGCCGTCATTCGACCAGATGGAGACCTCCATCCCAAAGACAGGCGCATAGCCGGACGGGACGCCAATCGGCAGGTCTTCCAGCCCGGTCAGGGCAACAAGCCCGGCCTGGCGGCCATAATCACAGCCCAAAATGACATGGTGACCTTCGGGCAAAACCAGGATAATGCCCAAATGACCAGCGCAAGCAGGCGAGGTGCAAAGTCCGCTGCGCACCGGGACCACCAGCCAACCCGGTTGTCCTTGTTCTTCGCCAGCGCCAGGTTCCGCCGGCGGGGAGAGCCACATCCAGTTCTCGATGTCCTGGCAGGGATTGGTCGTCTGGCTGCCATGTGCAACGATGCCGGTATCATAGCCGCCGCGGCCGCAGATGATATTGGTGCCGCCGCCCGGTTCGAGGATGTTGTCGCGGTCATCGCCGTAGATCAAGTCATCGCCTGAGCCGGTGCGGACATGCTCAACGCTGGTCACGCCGCCAGAAATCACCGGCACAAGCGGGCCTTGCCAGTAGTACGGGGTCAGGGAGGTGTCAATCGAGCCGGTCAGCAGGTCAATGTATAAGCCGGTCGTGAAGCGGCTAAAGTCCAGAATATCCGTGCCGCCGCGGCCGTTGACGCTGCCGCTCAAGCCAGAGCCAGACGTAAATATGTATTGATCCACATCGGACTGACCGCTCAGCGTTTCGATCTGCTCAAAGAAGAGTGTGCGATTGAGCGCATTGTAGTTGCCGCTGTTTTGGCCGGTGATGTTCCAGACTGCCGGAGCATTCACACCATTGAGCGAGTCCGCCGCCTGGCTTCCAACGAGGCGGTTGATGTTGCGGAAGCCGCCGTTGGCGTAATTACCATTGCTGATGGCAAATTCGCGGCCGTTGAAGCCCGACTGGCTGCCGGCTTCCATCAGCGTAATGTCACGAGCAACGTTATACCCGGAGAAGTCCAGGGTGTTGAAGCCGCTGCCGCCATCGAGCCAGCCGTTCAGGGTCGCGCCGTTATTGAAGAAGAAGGTATCATCGCCGGCTCCGCCACTGAGCAGGTTGTAGGTGCGCGCGCCGGTCAGGCGGAAGGTATCGGCCGCGGAGCCGCCGTTGAGCGTGCCAAAGCCGGAGAAGAACAGCGTCCCGCCGCCGCCCAGGTAGCGGTCCGAGCCGTCCAGGATCCACTCGGAGGTCTGGTTGAGACCGGTGAGCGAGTCGCCCTGCCCGGCGCCAATCAGACGGTCAATTCCGCTGAAGCCTTGGGCCAGGCTGTTACTTTGCACGCCGCTGAATCCGTTTGGCAGGCTGGCAGTCAACGTGACGTTGCGCGGGGATGTGTTGAGATGGTAGTCCAGTGTATCCACCCCGCTGCCGCCATCCAAGACGCCGTTCAGGCGGACGCCGTCAGCAAACTCGAAGCGGTCATCGCCCGCGCCGCCGTAGAGCGAAACGGCATGTGTACCAGGGATGACAAAGGTGTCATTCCCAGAACCGCCACGCACGATTTCGACAAAGGTGTCAGCATGGTAGGCACGGCTGCCAAAGGCATCTGTCACATCAATGCTGCCCAAGAGAACAGTCAAGTCGGCCGTGGCAGCGGTGAAGTCCATGGTGTCTATGCCTTCACCATCGTGTTCAACCACCGTATCGCGGCCAAAGCCATCTTCGAACCAGAAAGTGTCATTGCCGGCTTCGCCGCACAGATAATCATCTCCAGAGCCGCCAATGATGAAGTCGTCTCCGGCGCCGCCGCAAACCCAGTCATTGCCGCCCTGACCGTCCAGGCGGTTGGAAACGCCATTGCCCTGGATGACATCATCGTTCTGACCGCCGGTCACATTTTCGATGCCAGCAACCGGGAAGGTGACGCCCGCCAGGGTAGCCTGACCGGTCAGCAGGTTGACGATGACCGGCGTGGTGTACGCCGAAAGGTCGAGCCAGTCCAGGCCGCCGCCGCCGTTCAGTCCAGCGGAGGTGATGGCGCCGTCAGCGAAGATGAAGTCATCCGCGCCAGAGCCGCCGACCAGGCTTTCGATGCCGGAGAAGGTCAGACTGCGCCCGGCAGAAATGTTCTCGTACAGGCTGGAAGCGGCGTTGAAGTGCCAGTGAGAGGCGGCGTTCATGCCGGTCAGCGAGTCGCCGTGCGGGTGCGCCGTGCCGATGATGTCGGTGATGTTGCGGAAGCCCTGTCCAAGGTTGGCGACGGTGCCGTTGAAACCGCTCTGGGAGCCAAGGCCGGTCAGCACAAAATCGCGCCAGGTGGCGTAGCCGCTGAAGTCGAGCGTGTTACTGCCCGCGCCGCCATCCACGCCGCCGGGGAAGGAAGCCGAGCCGTTAAAGATGAAGGTGTCATCGGTGGGGCCGGAAATGAAGTTCTCGACGTTGAAATCAGCCTCTACCGAATTGCCGCCGCTTTCGGTAATCGAGACCGGCGTGGCCGCTGACGGGTCAAAGACGAAGGTCAGCGTGCCGCTGGCAGGCAGGGTCAGGCGGCTGAAGTCGAGCGTGTCAAAGCCGCCGCCGGGCTGTTCGATGATGATGTCATTGCCCCAGTTGTCGAAGAAGATGTAGGTGTCGTTGCCGCCCAGCCCGACCAGGATGTCGTCACTGGGGCCGCCCCACAGGGTATTGGCATTGTTATCGCCATAGATATAGTTGCGCCCGCTGCCGCCCCAGAAGTCTTCGAGGTTGCTGATGCTGCCTGGAGCGCCGCCGTTGACGCCGGTGGCATAGCCGGAGGCAAACGAGACCGAGACATCAATGGTCACGCCGGAGTAATTCAGACGGTCGTGTGACCCGGCGCCGCCGTCAATGCTGCCGGTGAGGGCCGTGTTGTCGTAGAAGATGAAGTCGTCATCTCCGGCGCCGCCGCGCAGGTGGAAGGTCGAAGCGCCGTCGAGGTGGAAGAGGTCGTTGCCCGCGCCGCCCGCGAGGACGTCCACGCCGGCAAAGGCAAAGGTCTGGCCGCCGCTCTGATATTGACCGGACGCCAGCCAGAAGACGCCGCCCGCGTCGACGCCGGTCAGGGTATCGGCGGCGGCGCTGCCGGTGAGACGGTCGAGGCTGGTGAAGCCGCCAGAAGCAAGCGAGGTCAGACCGTCGAAGCCGCCGTCCACGAGATTCGCGGCGGTGAGGGTGACGGTGCAGGCCGAGCCGCAGGTCAGCAGGTCGCTGCCCGGGCCGCCAGCCAGTGAGCCGGTCAGCCGTGCGCCGGAGGCAAAGGCAAAGGTGTCGTCCCCGCCGCCGCCGGAGAGGGTCGCCGTCTGGACGCCAACCACCTGGAAGATGTCGTCCTGGCTGCCGCCGAGGAGACTCTCGAATCCGCTGAAGGAGAGCGCCAGCGGGCCGAGCAGATAGCGGTTCGTGCCGTCAATCTCAAAAGTGGCAGGCTGGTCTGCGCCGGTGAGGGTATCGGCACCGGAGCCGCCGAGGAGCGAGTCGATCCCGGTAAAGGCGTTGATTCCGCCGCCCAAGCCGGAGAAGCCGTTGGCGTTGGCAGAAGTCAGGGTAATGTTGCGGGCAACCGCCGAACCGGCAAAGGTGAGCGTGTCGCTCCCCGCGCCGCCGTCCAGGCCACCGGTCAAACTTCCGGAAGCGCCAACCGCGAAGGTATCGTCCCCGCCGGCGCCATCCAGGAACGAGACGCCGCTGAACGGGAAAGTGAGCGCGCCATTGACCAGCGTGCCGCTGTTGGCGCCGGTGACGTTGAAGGTGTCGGCGGTGGCAAAGCCAATCAGGGTGGTGTTGTCGTTGCCGACGAGGGCCTGGATGCGGCTGAAGCCAAGCAGGCCGGTGGCCGCGCCCGCGCCCAGGTTCACGCTGACCGGATCGGTGAAGGCGCTGTAATTCAGGGCGTTCGTACCCAAACCGGCATCCAGGACTGCGTTCAGGCTGCCCGTACCGATGAAGCGGATGGAGTCGTTGCCGCTGCCGAGGAGCAGACTCTCGATTTGGCTGCCCAAGTGCTGGAGGGTGTTGAGGCCGTCGGTAAGATCGAGCGCCCCATTGCTGATGAGGACGATCAGCGCAGCAGAGACGGCGCGCATGTCAACGGTATCTGCGCCGCCGCCAAGCAATTCGACAATCTGATCGCCTGCGCCCCAATTGTTGCCGAAGATATAGGTGTCGTCGCCGGCGCCGCCGATGAGGGTGTCGCCGCCGCCGTTGCCGGTCAGGACGTTGTCCCCGCCGTCGCCGGTGAGCACGTCTGCGCCCGCGCCGCCGGTCAGGTTTTCGATGCCGGTTACGTGGAAGGTCGCGCCGCCGACCGTGGCCGTGCCGCCGAGGGCCGCCGTGACGCCGGTGAGGTAGGCGCTGAAGTCGAGCAGGTCAGTCCCTGCGCCGCCGTCCACCGCGCCGGAGAGGGCGGCGCCATCCGCAAAGCGGAAGGTATCGTTGCCCGTCCCGCCGGTCAGATTGGGCACAGCCGTGAAGGCAAAGGCGCCGAGGCTGCCCTGATTGGCGCCGGTCAGGTTGAAGGTCACGCCGGTGTTCGGGGCAATCAGGGTGGTCGTCAGGTCATCGCCGGTGAGCGATTCGAGACTGACGAAGGGGTTGGCCAGGCCGCTGGCGGTGTTGTTTTGCAGGTTGACGACCGCGCCCGCGAAGCCGGAGACATCCAGCCGGTCGGCGCCCGCGCCGGCGTTGAGGACGCCGCTCAAGGAACCACCGGCAAGGATGGCAAAGGTGTCACCGCCGGCGCCGCCGGTCAGGTTCTCGAACTGGGCGAAGGTCATGCGGCCGTTCACATCGCCGCTATCGGGGCCGGTGATGCGATAGGAGGTTCCAGCCGCCGGGCCGAGGAGGGTGTCGCTCCCTGGCGTTCCAATCAGGGCGTCCACGTTGGTGAAGCCCGCCGGAAGCCGGAGAACGCCCGCCAGCGAACCGTTCATTCCATCGGTCGCGCCGTTGCCGCTGAGTTGGACAGAGACGGAGGTCAGGTGATGCAGGTCGAGCGTATCCGCGCCCGCGCCGCCGTCCAGGCCGCCGCTCAGGCTGAAGCCAGGCCAGAATGTGAAGGTATCGGCGCCCGCGCCGCCGACCACGCGCTCGAAGGCCGCGCCGGAGGGGTTGAGCAGGTCGCCGTTGGCGGTGACACCGGTTGTGCTCAAATCCAGAGCAACCGGCAGCAGCGCCAGGGAGAAGTCCAGCGTGTCCACGCCGCCGGAATCGAGGATCGTGTCGTCGCCCCAGTTGTCGCCGAAGCGGTAGGTATCGTCGCCCGCGCCGCCGTTGAGGGTGTCGTCCCCCGCGCCGCCGGTCAGGACGTTGGCCGCGGTGTTGCCGGTCAGGACATCGTCGAAGTCCGAGCCGGTCAGGTTTTCGATGGAGACGAAGGTATCGGTGAAGCCCCAGCCATCGGTGGCGGTATTGGTCAGCAGGCTGGCCGTCACGCCCGCCGGGTCAAAGCGGTAATCGGCCGTGTCGCTGCCAGCGCCGCCGTCGAGCCGATCGTTGCCGCCCATGCCGATGAGAATATCATTTCCGCCCAGGCCATAGATGGTGTCATCGCCATTCGTCCCAACGAGCAGGTTATCGCTCTCGTCGCCGTAGATGACGTTGCCGAACGGGCTGCCGATAACGTTTTCGATGGAAGTCACACCGCCCGCATTGCCGCCAAAAACGCCGGTGGCCGAGCCGAAGGTCAGGTTGACCGAGATGGGCGCGGCGTAATTGCTGTAATCAAGCGTGTCATTGCCGGCGCCGCCATTGAAACGTCCGGGCCAGGTCGCTGTGCCGTGCATTTCAAAGGTATCCGCGGCCGAGCCGCCCGTCAGGTGGAGGATGCCGGTGAGGGCGAGGACGGCCGTCCCGGCGAGATTGCGGTAACGGTCATTGACGCCGTCAATGACAAAGACGCCGTCCTGGTCGGGGGCAACCAGCGTATCCGCACCGGACCCGATGAGGGCGTTGATATTATCGAAGGCATTCAACCCGTCGGCGCGGCCGGCAAAGCCATCCAGCGAACCGGCGCCGGTCAGGGTGATGGTGCGGGCAGGCGTGGCGGAGAAGTCGAGCGTGTCCACGCCGCCGCGGCCATCGAGCAGTCCGCTGATGGCGCCAGAAGCGCCAAAGCGGAAGATGTCGTCGTGAGTGCCTTCGTAGCCGCGCAGGTTGGGCACGCCGGTAAAGGTAAAGCCGCCCACCTGGCCGCTGTCGGGGCCGGTGATTTCGAACAGGCTGCCGCCCGCCAGGCCGATGAGGGTGGTCTGCGCCGAACCGGTGAGCGCCTGGAAGTTGGCCCACTGACCGGAGAAGCCGCTGATCGTGTGGTCTTGCAGGTTGACGCTGACGGCGCCGCTGTACGCGCGGGTATCGAGCGTGTTGACGCCCAGGCCGCCATCGAGGCTTTCAAAGGAGGTGAACGCTAATCCGCCGGTCAGGACTCCGCCGCTGTAAGCGCCGTCCACCGTCCCGGCATTGGGGCCGGTCAGGAAGAAGACCGAGTCGGCGTCCGGACCGGTCAACTGGTCGGTCGCCGCGCCGCCGCGCAGGAGATCCATGCCGCTGAAGCCCGCGCCGAGGGAGGCCTCTGTGCCGCTAAAGCCGGAGGCATCCGCGCCGGTCAGGAAGACCTGGCGGGCGGTGGTGTAGTTGGTGTAATCCAGGACATCCGCGCCCGCGCCGCCGCTGATGGAGCCGCTGAGGAGAGCGCCATCGGCAAACTGGAACAGGTCTGCGCCGCCTTCACCAATGAGCGTGTCCATCTCTTCGAAGTTCAGGAGGCGGCCCTGGGTCTCGTAGCGGCTGGCGTTGCCGTCCACAGTCCAGGTCGAGTCGCTGTTGAGGCCCTGGAGCGAGTCGCCGTTGAGGAGAGAACCGCCAAGCGTCTCGATGTTGTAGAAGAAGCCGGTGATGGTGCCGATCTCCGGGCGGCCGGCGATGGGGCCGGTCTCGACGCCGTCGAAGCCGTCGGTGCTGCCGAGGGCGGTCAGGTCGAGGGTACGCGGCGAGAGATAGGGGGCGTAGTCGAGGGTATCGCTGCCGATCTCGCCGTCCAGCGAACCCGTCAGACGGACGCTGAAGAAGAAGCGGAAGGTGTCGTCGCCTGCGCCGCCAAAGAGGTTACCGGTGAAGTCGCGCTTGATCTCGAAGGTGTCGCGTCCACTGCCGCCGTGCAGGTCTTCGATGAAGGTGTAATAGAGGGTGACGCCGGTCGTGTCGTCGCGGTAACTGTCGAGCGGGAGTTGCAGCGTCCAGGTGGCGTCCCGGTCGAGTCCCCAGAGTTCGTCGCGCAGAGTCTGACCGCCGAGGAGCACATCGAAGTTTTCGGTCGCGCCGGAGATGATGGCCGTGCCGGGGGCGTCGCGCAGGGTCAACCGGCCGGAGAAACCGTCTATCGTGTCGCCGAGCAGGCGCATGGTCAGCGCGGCGGTGTAGGCGGTGTAATCGAGGGTGTCGCGTCCGCCCTGGCCGTCGAAGGAGCCGGTCAGCAGGCCGCCATCGGGGAGGATGAGGGTGTCGTCGCCGCCGCCAGCACGGATGACCGCGCTCTGCGTGCCGGAGGCCAGGGTGAAGACGTCCCGGTCCGCGCCGCCGACGAGGGTTTCAAAGGAGGTGAAGGTCAGGTCGCGGCCGCTGCCGTCCAGGCTGTAGATGCGGGTCGGGGCGACCGTCCAGTGGCTGGGCAGGCTGAGGCCGGTCAGGGTGTCGTTGCCCGAACCGCCGATGAGTTCTTCGATGTTGCGGAAGCCGCCGGGGATAGTGGGATTCTCGGCGCCATCATAGCCGCTGTTTGCGCCGAGAGCGGTCAGCACCACCGAGCGGCCGGAGGTGTAGCGGCTGTAGTCAATGATGTCTGCGCCGGGGCCGCCGTCAAGGGCGTTGCCGAGGCGGGCCAGGTCGTTGAAGATAAAGCGGTCGTTTCCACTGCCGGCCAGCAAGGTTTCGATGGTGTTGCCGGGGTTGGCGATCGAGCCGCCCGCGCCGTTGACGTTGATAAAGGCCGCGTCAATGGTGAAGGTCAGGTCCACGGTGACGGCGGTCAGGTCGAGAACGTCATCGCCAGAGGGGTCTGTGAGCGTGTCGGCGCCCCAGTTGTCGCGGAAGACGTAGCGGTCGCTGCCGCCCATGCCGTTCAGGGTGTCATTGCCCGCGCCGCCTTCGATGACGTTCGGCCCGGCATCGCCGGTGAGGGTATCGGCGTAGGGCGAGCCGAGGATGTTCTCAATGGAGACCAGCGTGTCGGTGTTGCCCCAGCCGTCGGTCGCCAGACCGGTGGTCAGGTTGACCGAAACGCCCGCCGGGTCATAGAGATACGCAACGGTATCGCTCCCGGAGCCGCCGTCCAGCAGGTCATTCCCGCCCATGCCGGAGAGAAGATCGTCTCCGCCGCGGCCGTAAATCTGGTCATTACCAGCCGTGCCGATGAGGACGTTCGGGCTATCATCGCCATAGAGGATGCTGCCAGCCTGGCCGCCCAGCACCTGCTCGATACTGGCAACGCCGTTGATGACGCCGGTGGCCAGGCCGTTGACCAAATCCACGAAGACCGGGGTGGTGTAGGCGGTGTAATCGAGGGTGTCGAAGCCGGTGTTCCCGTCAATGCTGCTGTAGGAGTTGGGATAGACGTTGCCGGAGGGATCAGCGCCCAAAACCGCGCCATCGTCGAAGCGGAAGGTATCGTTCTGCTCGCCGCCAATCAGGTTCTCGACGCGGTTGACGTGCAGAGTCATGCCGCCGACGATGTAATCCACGCTGTTGTTATGGATGAGGAAGAGGGCGTCTTCGTTCAAACCCTGGAGCGAATCGGGACCCAGGCCGCCGTAGATGATGTCCATGCCGGCAAAGCCGCCGGTGATGGTGTTGACTTCGCTGCCAGCGAAACCAGTCGCATCCCTGCCGGTGAGCACGAATTGACGGACGGTGAGGAGACTGGAGGGGTCGAGCGAGTAATCGAGCGTGTCGCTGCCCGCCTGGCCGTCAATCAGCCCCAGCAGGCGACCGTCGGCCAGGAAGTAGAAGGTATCCGCGCCGGGGCCGCCGTACAGGTCGTAATCCTGTGTGCCGGGGATGTCGAACCGGTCCGCGCCTGCGCCGCCGCGAATCACATCCACGCCCGCAAACTGGACCTGGCTGCCGCCGCCGGTGACGAGGCGCGTCCCCAGGTCTGCAAAGAGATTGACGGCCGCAGTGACGGCGGTGAAGTCGAGGGTGTCGTTTCCGGCAGTGTCGGTGACGGTATCGCTGCCCCAGGCATCGGCAAAGACGTACGTATCGTCTCCGCCGCGGCCTGCGAGCAGGTCGTTGCCGCCGTTGCCGGTCAGGAAATTGTCGCCGTTGTCGCCGTAGAGGAAGTCATTGGCCGCGCCGCCGATGGCGTTTTCGATGGAGGTGAAACTGCCCGCGGCGAAGCCGTTGATGCCGGTTGCCTGACCGGTGAGCAAGTCCACGGTGACGGAGGTCGTCCAGCCGCTGTAATCGAGGCTATCCGCCCCCGCCCCGCCCACCAGGCCGGTCAGGATGGTGGTCAGAGAGGCGCCGTCGAGGAGGGCGAAAGTATCGGCGCCGTCGCCGCCGTCCAGGTCATAGGTGCGGCTGCCGGAAATCTCGAAGCGGTCTGATGCCGTTCCGCCGCGCAGCCATTCAAACAGGCTGAAGCCAATCCAGTTACTGCCAATCTCGTAGGTGTCAGAGCCATCCAGGCGGAAGAGGGCAGGCTGGTTGAGGCCGAGGAGGGTATCGTAGCCGCTGCCGCCGACCAGGAAGTCAATGTTGGTGAAGTTCGTGCTTTCAAAGACGCCGGCAAAGCCGCTGCTGGCATCGGCGCCTGTGAGAGTCACCGTGCGTCCGCTCAGGCTGCCAGCAAAGGAGACGGTGTTCACGCCGCCCTGCCCGTCAATGCTCCCAACCAGCGTGGCGCCTTCAGGGAAGATGAAGAGGTCATCGCCATCGCCGCCGTTCAGGTCAACGGACTGGAGGCCGACAACCGTGAATTCGTCTGCACCGGCGCCGCCCTGGAGGAGTTCGAAGCCGCGGAAGGTCAGCACGGATGCCACGCTCAGGTTCTGATACTGGCTGTTGGGGCCGTCCACCGTCCAGCGCGAGGCATCGTCCATGCCGGTCAGCGAGTCATCGGGCTGCGGGGAGCCGATCACCAGGTCCACGTTGTCGAAGGTGACGCCCGACTCGCGCAAGAAGTAACCATGCTGGCTGCCGGCGTTCAGCACCTGGACATGGCGGCCCGTGGGCGAAGCGGTGAAATCGAGCGTGGAGGGGGTCGCCGCGCCGGCGACGAAATGCTCCACCTGCAGACCGACATGCACGGCTGTATTGACGCCATCGGTCACGGTGACCGTGCTGGTGACGGGATCCACGACAATCGAAACAACGACTGTCACGCCGGCAAAGGTCATGGTGTCGTCGCCGCCGCCGGGGAGTTCGACCACCGTATCGGTCGCGCCCCAACCGTCGCCAAAGACGTAGGTATCGTCCCCATTGCCGCCGGTCAGCAGGTCCGCGCCGGCGTTGCCGGTGAGGACGTTGTTCCCGCCATCGCCGGTGAGGGTATCCGCGTAGGCGCTGCCGGTCAGGTTCTCAATGTTGACCAGGCTGGCCGCCGCGCCGCCGCGGATGGCCGTCGCCGCGCCGGTGGACAGGTCTGCGCTGACAGCGGTGTGGTAGGCGCTGTAATCAAGCGTATCGGCGCCCGCCGAGCCATCCAGCGTGCCGGAGAAGACGCCATTGGCCAGGACGGCAAAGACATCATTGCCTGCGCCGCCGATAAGGGACTCAATCTGGCCGCCGGTGTGTGTGACCAGGTTGACGCCATAGGCCACAGTGAAGGATGTCGGGCCGAATTCGGCGCGCAGCGCCTGGGTGACGGCGCTGAAGTCGAGGGTATCCGCTCCGCTCGCGACGTTCTCAATGACCGTATCCTGACCGAAATTATCGGCGAAGAGGTAAACGTCATCGCCGCCCATGCCGCTCAGGGTGTCGTTTCCGCCGTTGCCGGTGATGACATTGGCGAGGGAATCGCCGGTCAGGGTATCGTCGTACAAACTGCCGATGATGTCTTCGATGTTGGAGAAGGAGCCGCTCAGGCCGGTGGCTGTCGTGGACAGGATGACGGTCACAGCCGAATGGTAGGCGCTGTAATCGAAGGCATCGCGTCCGCCCGCGCCGTTGAGTGTGCCGCTGAACGTTCCCGTGTCGGTGAAGGCAAAGACATCGCGGTCGGCGTTCCCGCTCAGGTTGCGATAGCCGCTCATCGAAAGAGTCATGCCGCCGCTGGTGTAGGTGACGCCGGTGATGGAAGAGAAGCCAAAGACCGACGGAGCATTCATGCCGGTAAAGCCGTTGGCCACAGCCGGATTGGCGCTCAGGCGGTCAATACCGGTGAAGCCGCCGCTGATGCCGGTCTGCGCGCCGCTGAACCCGTCCGGAGTCACAGCCGATAAGGCCGTATTAATCGGCGTGGTCCAGGCGGTGTAATCCAGGCCGTCGGACCCGCTCCCGCCGTTGACCGAACCGGTCAGGCTGGCCCCGTTCTGGAAGATGAAGTCATCGTCCCCGGCCCCGCCGTTGAGGGTACCGGCGCGCGCTCCGCTGACGGTGAACGTGTCGGTCAGCGCGCCGCCCTGCAGCGTTTCAAATGCCGAGAAGGCCAGAACTGCCGCGCCGACCGTGTAGCGGTCATTGCCGTCCAAAATCCAGTTGGCATTCAAGTCTGCGCCGGTGAGCGTATCGGAGGCCGAACCGCCAATCAGCCGGTCTATGTTGCGGAAGACGCCCACCGCTGCCGCGACGCTGCCGTCGAAGCCGTCCAGCGCGCCGGGGGCGGAGAGAACCGGGTTGACGCCGGTCGTCCAGCCGCTGAAGGAGAGCGTATCCGCGCCAGACTGCCCGTCCATAGTGCCGGGCCAGGCCGCGCCGGTGTTGACGTGGAAGGTATCGGCCTGCGCCCCGCCCAGGAGGTCTTCGAAGCCAAAAGCGGTCAGGGTGCGGCTGCCCGCCGTGTAGGTCAGCGAGGCGGGGTAAATTTCCCAGGCTGCGGTCAAATTCGCGCCGATGAGGGTATCGGAGGCCGAACCGCCGCGCAGGGTCTCGATGCCGGCAAAGTCGGCCACGAGATTGCTGAGGCTGTCGGTGACAATTCCGGCGAGACCGGTGGGATTGCTGACGCCGGTCAGCGCAGCGGTGAGGGCGGTGGTGTAGAGAGAAAGGTCAAGGCTGTCGCTGCCAGCGCCGCCGTTCAGTTTGCCGCCAAAGGTCACGCCATCTTCGAAGGTGAAGGTATCCGCCGCCGTGCCGCCCGCCAGGGTCTCGAAGCCGGAGACCCCCAGGACATAGCCGCCGGAGATGTAGGTGATGCCGCCCGCCGCGAAGCGGTATTCGGCGGCCAGGTTGCGCCCGGTCAGCACGCTGCCGGCGCCGTTGCCGATGACCTGCTCGATGTGCGCCGCGCCGCCGCTGACGAGGGCAGAGGTGAGGGCGTAGCCGTCGGCGTCTGCGCCGGTGAGGGTGAGCAGACAGGCCGAGGCAGAGGCCGAGCAGTCAAACACGTCGGCGCCCGTCTGACCATCGAGAGAGCCGGTCAGCGTTCCGCTGCCGCTGAAGGCAAAGCGGTCGTCGCCTGCACCGCCCTGCAGGGAAGCAGAAGCAGGCGACTGGATGAGGAAGTTATCCGCCGCAGAGCCGCCGATGAGGGTCTCGACAAAGTTGCCGGTATGGGTGACCAGGCTGCCCAGCCCGTCGGTGACGAGGACGCTGGCCGTGTTCAGGGTGAACGTGAGCGGGACGGAGACCGCGGCAAGGGTCATGACATCCGCGCCGCCGCCTGCGCCTTCGTTGACCAGGTCATTTGCACCCCAGTTGTCGGCAAAGACATAGGTATCGTTCCCGCCGTTGCCGGTGAGCACATCGCTGCCGCCGTTGCCGGTGATGACATTGGGCAGATTGTCGCCGATGAGCGTGTCATTGAAAGCCGAGCCGGTCAGGTTTTCGATGCTGGTCACGCCGCCGGTCAGGCCGCCGTAGAGGAGCGGCGAGCGCGTGTTGAGCAGGTCCACAAACACGCCGGAGCCGTAGGCGCTGAAATCGAGCAGGTCAACGCCCGCTCCGCCGTTCAGTTGGCCGGTCAGTGTGGCCGCGCCGGAGAAGGCAAAAGTGTCCGCGCCGGAGCCGCCAGTCAGGTTTTCGAAGGAGATGAAGGTGATGCCGGTGACGGTCGTCACATCCGGGGCAGTGACGTCGAACTGCGCGCCGGCGTTCGGGCCGATGACGGTATCCAGGCCGCCCGTGCCGAGGAAGGCTTCCACGTTCACGAAGGAGAGCAAACCGGTGGAGACGGATGTTTGCAGGTTGACCATGACCGGAGCGGGCAGGTAGCCGCTGTAATCAATCGTATCCAGGCCGGTCAGGCCGTCAATGCGCTCGAAGGAAGTGAAGTCCAGGCCCGAGGCGGTGAAGGCCGCCGCGCCGGTCATCTGGAACAGGTCATCGCCGGCGGTGCCGCGCACGGTATCGCCCGAGGCAATGCCGCTGCCGCGCACCTGCTCAAAGTTGAGGAAGGAAGTTAGCCCGCTGGCGGAGGGGACGGTAAGATCCACCGTGACAGCAGATGGGTAGGCGCTGTAATCCAGGCGGTCGGCGCCGGGACCCGCGTCCAGGTTCTCGACCGAGGTGAAGGTGAACGTCCCGTTGACGTTGCCCGCGCCGGCGGCGGTCATGTTGAAGACATCATCGCCGTTGGTCCCGTGCAGGGTATCGTCAGCGTTGCTGCCGGTCATGGACTCGATAGAGACGAAGTTCCCGGTCAGACCGGTGGCGGTCGCCGCGGCCAGGTTGACATCCGCCGGCGCGCCGTAGGCGCTGTAATCCAGGCGGTCGGTTCCGCCGCCGCCGTGGATCGAGCCGGCGAAGAGACCGCCCGGCTGGAAGGCGAAAACATCCACGCCGGAGCCGCCGTTGAGTTGCGCGAACCCGGCAAAGGTCAGCGTGAAGCCGCCAACCATGTAGGTTTGGGCTGCGTCGAACGTCCAGCGCGCGGCGTTATTCAGGCCGTTGAGCGTGTCGGCGCCCGTGCCAAGCAGGACATCCACGCCGCTAAAGCCGCCGGTCACGGAGAGCGGTTCGGTCCCGCTGAAGCCGGCTGCGGCAGCCAGGGTCAGGTTGACCGTGCGAGCAGCCGTGTTGCGGCTCCAGTCGAGCGTGTCGCTGCCGGTCCCGCCGTTGAGCGCGCCGGTCAAGACCACCCCATCGAAGAAGATGAAGGTATCGTTCCCGGCCCCGCCGGTCAGATTTCCGGTGTGGTTGGCTTGCAGTTCGAAGGTGTCATCCGCCGAGCCGCCAAAGAGGTCATCGAAGCCGGAGAAATCCAGGGTGTTGACGCTGATGTACTGCGGTGTGCCGTCCAAAATGAAGGAGGCATTGGCATTGCGTCCGGTGAGCGAGTCATTCGGGATGGCGGCGCTGGCGAGAAGATGGTCCACATTGTCGAAGAATCCGCCGATGGCCGCCTCTGTGCCGCGGAAGCCGTCCAGCGAACCGAGCGCCGTCAGGACGACGTGGCGGGCGGTGAGGTACTGGCGGAAGTCGAGCGTGTCGTAGCCGCCCTGACCGTCCACATTGCCGGGGATGGTCGCGCCGTTCTGGAAGATGAAGGTATCGTCGGCAGCCGAGCCGATGAAATTCTCCACCTGTCCGCCGGAATGCGTGACGATGGTCGAGCCGGAGGTGATGGTCACCAAACCAGCGCCAAAGGTGAAGATCGCACTGGAGGGACCGGTGAACTCAATCGTGTCATTCCCGCCGCCGGCCGACTCGAAGACCTGGTCGGTGCCGGAATTGTCGCTAAAGATGTAGTGGTCATCACCGCCGAGGCCATAGAACCAGTCGTTGGTCGGGCCGCTGATGAATGTGTTGGGACCGTCATCGCCGTAGAAGATGTTGATGAGACTGCCGCCAACCAGATTTTCGATGGAGGTGATGCCGCCGGGATTGTCGCCGAAAATGCCGGTAGCAACGCCCTGGGTCAGGTTCACATAAACAGCCAGGCTGTAGAGGCTGTAATCCAGGGTATCCGTCCCAGCCCCGCCGTTGATGCGGCCAGTCAGGGTGGCAGTATCCACCATCAGGAAGGTGTCATCCGCCGAGCCGCCGGTCAGGTTCTCAACGCCGGAGAAGGCAAAGACCCGAGCGCTGCCATTGAGAGTGTAGGTATTGCCAGCCGGATCAACCCGGAAGGTGGAGTCGCCGTTCATGCCAACCAGCGTGTCGGCGCCGGAGCCGCTGTGCCACTCGTTCAGGTTGCGGAAGCCGCCAGCGATGCCGGTGGCTGTGCCGTTATAGCCATCCACGCTGCCCAACGATTGAATGGCGACCACCGTATCCGAGGTGCGGGCGCTGGTGTCGAGCAGGTCATGTCCGCCGCGGCCATCAATGTAGCCGTTCAGAACTGCACCATTCTCAAAGCGGAAGGTGTCGTCTGCCACACCGCCGATGAGATTCTCGATGAAGACGCCGGTATGCTCAATCCAGTTGGCCGCGTCCACGCGGGCGGTCAGGTCGGTCAGGCCAACCGTGAAGGTGACCGGCGCAGTGACCTGCGAGAAGTCGAGCGTGTCGCTGCCAGAGATACTGGCTTCAATAACCGTATCGTGGCCAAAGCCATCCGCGAAGATATAGGCATCGTCCGCGCCGCCGCCTTCCAGGTGGTCGTCTCCGCCGTTGCCGGTGAGGACATTCTCGCCAGCGTCGCCGATGAGGGTGTCATCCGCCAAGCCGCCGATCAGGTTCTGGATGGCAACCACCAGGTTGATGTTGGTGGCCGAGTTGTGGGGCAGATCAATGAAAATTGAAGAGGTCCAATCGCTGTAATCCAGCGTGTTGATCCCGCCGCCGCCGTCCACGCGGCCGTTCAGCGAGGCACCGTCCCAGACGCTGAACAGGTCATCGCCTTCCTTGCCATACAGGTCAAAGGGCTGGTTAGGAGCGACAATCTCGAAGGTATCGGCGTAGTTGCCGCCGTATAACTGGTCGAAGTGGTAGAAGTACAGAATCCCATACCAGGAGGCGTCCCAATGGTTGATGTACGCCGACCAGAAGGGTTCGTACAGATACCAAAGGGACTGCTGGAGGTCCACCACCGAGAGCGTATCGCCGTTGATGCCTGTGGCCGTGGCGCTGCCGTACAGGTCAGTGATGTTGGTGAAGGCCAGACCCATGTTCGTCTCATGCCCGTTGAAGCCGGCCCAATCGCCATCATCGAGGACGATGGAGCGGCCGGTTGTGTAGGCCGAGAAGTCCAGGTAGTTGAAGATGCCGCCGCCATCCATCTGGCCGGTGAAGACGGCGCCATCGGAGAAAATGAACCAATCGTCAAAAGCGCCGCCCAAGAGGTGATCTACATCGAGGAAAGAGAAGACGCCGTTCAGATCGCCGTCGTTGCTGCCAGTGATGTGCCAGGTATTGTTGACCGACTGCCCGGCTTCGAGTTGGTCCCAGCCGGGGCCGCCCTGCATCCGCTCGATGCCGCTGAAGGTGCCGGTCAGGCCGGTGGCGTGCATGGTATCGAGGCTGACCAGCGAGGCAGAGGCCGCCTCCAGCAGGCTGTAATCGAGCGTGTCGGTGCCCGCGCCGCCGTTCAGGCTGGCATCGGCAAGCGCGCCGTCGTCGAAGCGGAAGGTGTCGTCCCCCAGGCCGCCGTTGAGTTGCTCGAAGGAGGAGAAGACAATGGAACTGCCGCCAGAGGCATAGGTGAAGGCCGTCGGGGTGAAGGTCCAGACAGAGTCGGCGTTCGCGCCGTTGAGCGTGTCATTGGCCGAACCGCCCAGGACAGCGGTCATGTTGTCGAAACCGGCCAGGTCGGTGGCAGTTCCGGCGAAGCCATCCACGCTGCCAGGAGCCGTGAGTGTCACCGTGACCGGCGAAGTGTAAGAAGCGTAACTGAGGGTGTCGTTCAGGCCGTCGCCGATGAGATTTTCTATGCCTTCAAAGTCGAGCGCCTGACCGGCGGAATGGTAACTGCCCTGATAGGCGCCGCCCATCTGCCAGACAGAGTCGCCATCCAGGCCGCGCAGACTGTCGAGCAGGGAAGCGCTGCCCTTGAGGGCGTCCATGTTCGTGAAGGCAAGGCCGGTGGCCGATTCCACCCCGTCGAAGCCTTCGGCGTCCGCGGCGGTCAGGTCGAAGTGCACCGGGCCGGCGTAGCCGGAAAGGTCGAGGGTATCGTAGCCGGGGCCGCCGCCGAAGTTCTCGAAGGAGGCAAAGGTGAAGGTGCCCGCCGCGGCGGTAATGGAACCGGCACCGGGGGCGGTGATTCGCAGAACGCTGCCCGAAGCAAAGCCGTTCAGTGTATCCAGGCCGGCGCTGCCGAGGAAATCTTCGATGCCCGCAAAGGTGCCGGTCAGGCCGGTCGCCGTGCGAGTCTCCAGGTCAACGGTCACGGCGCTGCCATAATCGACATAGTCCAATCCATCGGCCAGGGTTTGCGCGCCGCCTTCGATGGAACCGGCAAAGACCGCGCCATTCCGGAAGCGGAAGAGGTCATCGTCTGCGCCGCCGGTCAGCAGTTCAAAATTGGAGAAGACGAGAGAGGCCGCGCCCAGGCTGTAGGTGGTCAGCGCATCGAACGTCCAGACGGCGGGCTGGTCTGCGCCGGTCAGGCGGTCACCCGCCGCACTGCCGCCAATCAGCACATCTATTCCGGCAAAGGCGGAAATGAAGGCCGAGAAGCCGCCGAAACCGGCAGCATTCACGCCGGTCAGGGTGACCGACAAACTGGAAACGTAGGCGCTCAGGTCGAGGGTGTCGAGGCCGTCGCCGCCTGTCAAACCGGACAGAATGCCGGTCAGGGAAGCGCCGTCCATGAAGCGGAAGGTGTCGGCGCCGGTGAAGCCGTCCAGGTCCGCGATTTGTGCGCCGGAGAGGAGGAAGAGGTCACCCGCCGCGCCGCCGATGAAGCGCTCGATATCCACACCCGTATCGGTCTGGCTGTTGCCGAGGCTGTCGGTGATGGAGGCGCTGGCGGCAAAGTCCAGGGTCAGCGGGACGGTTACAGGGGAGAAGTCGAAGGTGTCGTAGCCGCCCGAATCGGTAACCGTATCGCCCAGCCAGCCGTCGTAGAAGCGGTAGGTATCGTTGCCATCGCCGCCATCGAGGAGGTTGGCCAGGTTATCGCCAGCGAGGGTATCGTTGCCGGAGCCAGTGCGAATGTTTTCGATGGAGAGGAGCGTATCGCTGCCTCGACCGGTGGCCTGCGGTGCGCCGCTGAGGGTCAGGTCAATCGTCAGGTCAATGGTGGCATCGCTCTCGTCAATCCAGTCGCTGCCGCCGCGGCCTTCGAGGAGGTCATTCCCGCCGCGGCCGCGCAGGACATTGTCCTGGCCGTCGCCGCGCAGGATGTCGTCCGCATCGCCGCCGAACAGGTTCTGGATGTCGGCCACGCCCAGGGTGCCCGTCGCCGGGGTCCAGCCGCCGAGGACGATGGACAGGTCCACCACCACCGGCGTGGTGGCAAAGCCGACGTAGTCCAGGGTGTTGCGGTCGGCGCCTCCAGAACCGGGGCTGGCATCAATCAGGCCAACGCCGCCCGCCAGTCCGACGCCGTCATCCACGAAGCGGAAGGTGTCATCGCCGCTGCCGCTCAGCAGGCGTTCGATGGTATTGCCGGTCACGTTGAGCGTGCCGGAACCGACCACCGTGATTCCTGCCAGGCCGATGGCAAAGGTCAGGTTGCCGGCAATCTGGGTAAAGTCGAGGGTATCGAGGGCGCCGGCGATGTCGCTGAGCAAGTCGTTGCCCCAGTTCTCGAGGAAGATAAACAGGTCATCTCCCGTGCCGCCTTCGAGGGTGTCATCACCCGCGCCGCCGGTAATCTGGTCATCGCCGCCGCGGCCGTCGAAGTAGTTGTTCCACAGGTCGCCAATCAGGATGTCGTTCTGGTCGGTGCCAATGGCGCCTTCGATATTGGCAATGCCGCCGGAGAGGGCATTGAAGATGGCCGTTGCCTGCCCATTGGCGAGGTTAACCATCACGCCGCCGGCCAGCCAGTTGGAGAAGTCGAGCAGGTCCATGCCGCCCTGGCCGTTGATGCGCCCAGGGATAGTGACGAGGCCGAAGAGGACGAAGCGGTCGTCGCCCGCGCCGCCGCGATATTCGATGACCGAGGCATCGGCATTGTAGAAGTTGAAGACATCGTTCTCGCCGCCGCCGTTGATGTACTCGAAGCCGCTGAAGGTCAGGGTGTTCAGGCCGACCTGGTAGAGATAGGTCGGTGCGTTGATGGTGAAGACCGCCGGAACGTCCATGCCGGTGAGGTCGTCCACGCCCAGGCCGCCGAGGACGCGGTCTATGTTGTCAAAGCCGGCGCCGAGGGAAGTCTCCGTTCCGGCGAAGCCATCGGTGGAGCCAAGAGCGGTCAGGCGGACATTGCGCGAGGTCAGGTACGGGCCATAGTCGAGCGTATCCAGCCCGGCCCCGCCATCCACGCGGCCGCCGAGGGAGGCGCCATCGGCAAAGCGGAAGGTGTCGCCGCCGTTCCCGCCGGTGAGATTCTCGATGTCGTTGCCGGCGTAGTTGACCTGGCTGCCCAGTCCGTCGGTAACAGTAATGTCCGTCGTTCCAACGGCAAAAGTCACCGGGTTGGAGGCAACCGGCAAACCAAGCGCCGGGACGCCGCCAAAGGTGATGGTATCCGTGCCGCCCAGCGGGTTCTCGACCATCGTATCCACGCCCCAGTTGTCGGCAAAGACAAAGGTATCCTGGCCGAGGCGGCCTTCCAGATAGTCATTGCCGGGACCGCCGTAGAGGATGTTGTCGCTGACATCGCCGATGAGGACATCATTTGCCGAACCGCCGATGATGTTCTCCAGGTTGACCAGGCGATTGGCCGCGCCGGCGGCTACGTTGTTGGCCGTACCGGTCGTCAGGTTCACCAGCACAGGCGTGGTGAAAGCGACGTAATCCAGCGTGTCGGAACCGCCCTGTCCGTCAATGACCGATTCCAGCCGGGTCCACACGCCGTTAATCCAGCGCCAGTTGTCGGTCAGTTGCAGGCCGTTTTCGAAGATAAAGCGGTCATTGCTCGCCCCGCCGTACAGGCCGAAACGCTGTTCGCCATCGCGCAGGGTGAAGGTATCCACCGCGTCGCCAGCGTACAGGCGCTCGAAGTTGGCAAACTCCAGCAGATAGCCTTCTGCCAGGGCGGTGTAGGTGTTGCGGTCGTCCGCGCTGACCATGACCGGCTGACGGTTGGGGGTGAAGAGCGGGTCGGTGTCGTCAATCACGCCGTCCAGGTCGAAGGTGCTTTTCTGGTCGAGCGTGTGCAGGGTATCCACGCCCACGCCGCTGAAGACATACTCGATTTGGCGCGAGGTGGCGCGCAGGGTGTTGGGGACAACTTCGGCGGAGACCGCCGTGTCCCAGAGGGCAGCGTTGTCCAGGTAGAAGTCGAGATTCGCGCTCACGGCAGCAGGCCAGAACGTAATCGTATCGCCGATGTTGCCGTAGAAATTGAGCGTATCGCTGCCTGCGCCAGCCGCTTCGAGGACGGTGTCGTTCCCCCAGCCATCGAAGAAGACGTAATAGTCATCGCCGCCGAGGCCGGCAAGGGTATCGTCGCCGGGAGCGCCGCCCAAGACGTTGATTCCGGCATCGCCGGTGATGCTATCGTTTCCATTGCCGCCATACGCGTTTTCAACATGGGAGAGGCCGCCGGGGGTGAGGCCGGTAGCATCGCCGGTCGTCAGGTTGACAATGACGCCAGTGGTGTAAGCGGCCACCAGATTGGCGACTCCCGTCAGCCCGCTGTAGTTGATCAGGTCAGCCGTGCCGCCAAAGCCATCAATGGTAGCGGCGGCGCGCACGGGGTCGTGGGCATTGAGGATAGCGCCATCGTTGAAGTTGAACGAGTCGTTGTCCGGGCCGCCGATGAGGTGCTCGATGGTGTTGCCCTCGTGAATGACGCTGTGCGGGACGTTGGCATTGACATCCACGTTGCCAATGGTGACGGTAACGCGGCTGTCGAAGATGTTGAAGCGCAGTTTGTCGGTCGGGCCGACGCTGGAGAAGTCGAGCGTATCCTGGCCGGTGTTGCCGGTATCGCGCAGGGCGTCAATCTGGCCCCAGTTGGTGGAGAAGACCCAGAGGTCGCTGCCCTGTCCGCCATCCATCTCGATCCAGGGCAGGGCGGGCGCGCCGTTCGCCGGCAAATTGAAGCGGTCATCGCCGTCTTCGCCATAGACATACAGCGAACTGTACGCCGAGACGACCAGATTGAACGTGATGAGGTCGTTGCCGGCATCGGCAAAGACCCGCGTGGGGATGACGGGGGCGAGGCTCACCAGCCGGATGGTGTCATCGTCTGTATCGGTGCGGATGTGGACTTCGCCGCCGGCAGTGTAATTTCCGGTCACATCCACCGAGACGCCCACGCCCGGGTCGGCATTGCCGCAGTCGGCGTGCAGGGTCAGGAGGGTGGCCGCTTGCAGATTGGCGGCAGGGTCAATAAAGAATTGGTCTCCGGCGCACAGGGTGACCGAACTGCCGTAAGACTGAACGGTCACGCCAGCCGGGACAAGCAGATATTCATCGGTCGGATGCGGGCCGTCCACGCTGGTGAGGGTGATGGGGCCGTTGGAGATGACATTTTCGAGGACGTACATCCAGCCGTGCGCTTTGATGTCAATCACCGCGTCGAGGGGCAGGCCGCCGCCGTTCGCGCCCGGGACCTCGGGACTGACTCCGCCAACATAGAGGTTGTCGGCGTCCTCGAGCCAGGTCCCGGCGGTGGCGGCATAGGATTCCAGGTATTCCACATCGGTCAGCACGGGCGTGCCCGACTGCCCGATATAGGTCTGCGCCCAGAAGCGGGCATATCTGGCGAAGACATTGGTCGCGCCGGTCGCATTGACGATGCCGCCCGCGCTGCGCAGGAAAGCGTAATGCACCGGTGGGACAGTCGGCGGGGTGGTGACGCTGACGGTCACCGTTCCCAGGCGCAGGTCGCCAGCGGTTTCGTTGATGAACGTGTCGGTCATGCTGGTGGATGTCAGCACACCAGGCGCGCTGAAGGACGAATTGATGTCGAAATCGTCGTCCTTGCTCCAGCCGATCTGGCCGCCAAGTGCCTGCAAGGTGATGTTGTTGCCGGTGACTTCGGTATCGGTGTCGCCGGGCAGGCCCTGGATGTCCACCTCCGCCTTCAAGTGGACGTCCCCGCTGGTGGAGGTGACATCATCCACAAACATCGAGCCGACCGCCTCGTGCAGGAAGATGTTCCCGCCCGTCTGCGCCGAGAGCAAGCCGATGGGCGCCGGGCTGGTCTCCTGGAGGTCAACTTCGATAAAGTTGGCAGCGGACCCAACATGGCGTCCGGCCTCAAAGCGGACGTTGCCGGTGTTCGGCGAAACCACGCCCGAAGTGATGACGTTGAGCATCGGGTAGTCGCCGTCATCGTTGTAGGCGTCATAAATATCGCGGGCGGCTGTCAGCACAACCGAATTGGCCGAGGAGACGCGCCCCAGTTTCATATCCGACTGGCCGGAAGGATCGGTGACGGTGATGTTGACCACGCCGCCGCCCAAGACGCGATAGACATACAGTTCATTGACAGGATGCGAAGCGCCGCCAGCCGTCAGGGTGCTGCCGCCCACCTGGCGGACGTAGAAATCGCCTGCCGCATCGCCGATGAGTTTGCCGGCATTGCTAACCTGAATGCGCACCGGATTTGTGGACGTCCCGACATAGGCATCCGAAAGCAGGATCATGTCTTTCACCGAGCCGAGGGCCGCCAGCGGGTCTATCCCGGCATCGGTCAGGGCGCCATGCACCTGCAAGCGCATCTGTCCGCCAGCCACAACGCGTCCCGCCTGGATGGCATCCACGCCGTAGATGGAGACATCGGCGCCGGCCTCGGCGTCCAGCGTTCCGCTGGAGAGGATGTCCACATCGTCCCACAACTGGAGGGTGAGTGTTTCGATGGCGTGCTTGTCAATGACCAGGTCGCCGTTCTGGAGGTCGGCCGCGCCGCCATCGGTTGCGCCCTTGTAGGTCACCTTGCTCCAAAAAGCCTGATTGTTGTAATCATCGTGGGTCAGGTCACGCAGACTGTTCGGGCCGACGTAGCGATACAGGCCATACTCGTCGGCGCTGAACTGCACCAGGACGGTCGTTCCAGCGGTCATCATTCGCCAGTTGACCGCGGCCAGGTCCACGCCGGTGACATAATCGGGGGTAATCTTCTGCCAGCGGCCTGCATCGGAGAAGTTTTCATTCAGCAGGTCAACGCCATATTCGGCGCCGCCGAGGAAGCGATAAGTGGTGTAGAAGACGCCCAGGATGTCGCTGGCGGTCGAAATCGAGAGCAAGCGTTTGTGTTCCACCGGCAGAGCCGAGAAATTATCCGGGTTGTCAATCACCGTCAGGCCGGAGGAGTGTCCAATCGAGTCGCGGGTTTCGATGAAGAGATTGACCGCCTTGATGTTGACCATCTCCGGCACAATGGCGGCTGGCATCAGGCCGAGGTATTCGCGGTGTGGATAGAGATAACGCATCAGGCCGCCGGAGAGCGGGTAGCGGAGCGCGTCCAGGCTGAAGGTGCCGTTGTTGATCAATTCCTGCAGTCGGGGATCGAGGTTGTTGATGTCAATGCGCTCACTGGGGGTGAACAGTTCCAGCCAGCCATCCAGCAGGGAGCCGGCGGGCACGCGCAGGGTCACATTGCCGCTGAGCGATTCGACCGAGGCCTGCGGGTTTTGCCAGGCAGTCGGCTGGATCAAGCGCAGGTCACCGTCAATCTCCGTGATGAAGATGTTGCCGCCAGCGAGCGCGGCCAGCCCGCCAGGATGGGCCAACTGACTGTCAATGGAGATCGGCAAAGTGCTGGAGCCAATGTCGGCACGCTTGGCATACAACTGGATGCTGTTGCCCCGGATGATGGCATTGCTATCGAAGGCCACAATCCCGTCGGGGGCATTGAGGCTGACGTTGCCATCCAGCGCCTCGATGGTTCCAAAGATGATGCTGGCCGGGTTGGTGCTGGTGACGATGTTCGCCTGAATGTTACCGGTCTGGCTGGTGATGTTGAGGGCCTCTGCGGCGGTGGGGGCGTCATTGCCGCCTTCCACGTTGACCAAGACATCCAGATAAGCCCAAACAGTGGGGTTGGCGCCGAAGATGGCAACCGAGTAGGTCGAGGTCACCGCGCCGTTTTGTGAAGTGAGAGAAACACTGCCGGTATCGGGCACCTCGATATTGCCGTTGAGGAAGACGCTGGCATTGGAAATCACCGTCACCGCAGGTGCCGCCGACCCGTTCAAGAAGGAAATGGCAATCGGCTGGCTGGCGGTCAGGTAGTGGGTATAGTAATCCTTCAGTCCCACGATCTCGGTAATGAGGGTGTGGTACGTTTTCTTGCGCAGCCAGCCTCCGCCGGTTGTCCAGTATTGGACTGTGCGGGTGTAATTTTTGTACGTGCTCAGGAATTTATCGTTCGCCGGATCACTCTCTGTAAAAGCCGGGTCGCCTGTCAACTCCCATTCTGGATCACTGGGATAATTGATGGTATCGAGGACAACAGCCTTGGCCGGAGCGCTGCTCTTGTAGAGATAGACCAGGTTATTGGCGGTATAACATACTTTGGTAATCCCCGGTTTGAGATCTACTGTCTCATCGTTAACCTGGATGTACTCAATGACATAGGCGTTGTCATCCACATAATTGGGGACGCTGGCATAGGGTTGCTGGTCATCTTGCTGAGCCAGTGACTCGGACTCGAGCAGAGGATAGGCATCGCGGAAGGTCACTCGCAGCCAGACGTAACTGCTATCTTTGACCAGGAGGTCTGCGAGACCATTATCGCCAAACAGGTTGAAAGTCTTCTTTTCATACTTTGTCTCAGTGACCTGAGTCTTCTCCTGGCCTTCGGTCCAGACATAGTAGAGGCCTGCCTGCGGATAGTAATAGGCATTGCCGGGAGTATAGAAGGTATCGTGGTCAAAGGTGTACAAGATACTTCCAACGGCATCCGGGTCGCTAAGATTGTTCGGCGGAACGATCGTGCCGGTATAGAACTTGGCTTCGATCTGCCCGGCGGTAAAGCGGTAATCCACGCGTTCCAGGCGGGCCGTGTCAATGACCGTGATCAGGCCGTCACGGTCCTTGGTAATGTCAATGCGGTTGAGGATGATGGGGTAACTCGAGTTGTTCTCGATGTAAACTTCGGGATACCCATTTGCAACGCGTAACTCTCCGTTGCCGGTGCTGAGGATTTGGCCGGCAATGATGATTCGCCCGCCTTGCGGGACAATATCCTTAATGACGATGGCCTGCTTGACCGCATCGTAATACCCTTCCACCGGCACGGCAGGAGCAGGGCCGAAACTAATGCCGGGCATGAGGTTGCCATGCCGGTCGCGGAAACTGCGGGTGACATTGCCCGGGTTGAAAGACGCGTCCACGATGACGGTAATGGTTTGCGCACCGCTCTGGATGAGGCCGTTGATATTCAGGTAACGGGCGGTGATGGCAATCCGTCCCTGCGCCAGGATATAGGAGATATCCTGGTCAATGGCTGTAGCAATGTCAGACGGCATCGCGCCATAGGCCCTGCGGTCATAAGCGCCGCCTGTATTGAAAACCAGATTGCGATACGTCTGGTAGTCAATGTACTGACGCGGGTCACGATTGGTGTGATACCAGTCCTCGGTATTGAGGGAGAAATCAGCCGCCGCGTTGATATTTACTGTGCCGGCGCGGATCTCGCCGCTCACCAGAACGCTGCCTTCGCGGTTGTCAATGATCAAGCCGCCGCTCTCGTTGATGACGCTGCCGAGAATGTGCAGGTCCTGGTTGAGAGCAAAGAGCCGGTCAATAATGGCGGGGTCGAGACCGCCAAAATCATAAGCAGACTTATCCAGCGCTTCCTGGAAGATGGTGATGTCTGCCGGGGTGGCTACGACATTGGTCTGCTGGATATAGTTATAGAAAACATTTCCAGGCTGGAGGGTCTTTAACTCATCGCCAACCAGTGCAATGCGTTTGTTGTCCCAGATGATGGCGTCATTGACCATCAGGGTGAAGGGGGTCTGGTTGATAATCTGGATCTCTGCGCCGGCATTGGCAATCAGGTTGACGCCAATCGTCACGCCGGCCGGAGGGGTATCCGACTGGATATAGATGGAACCGGGCGCAGCATAGACACCGGGCAAGTCAATCAGCAGTAAGTCCAGGTTTTTCACTGCCGGGCCGTCTGCCGGATTCTGCGGCATCAAGCCCAGGGTGCGCATCGTATCCTCAATCAGGTCCAGTTGCACCTGGTAGCGAGCCACCGCTTCGGTATTGGTGGAGTGACTGTCCATCCAGGCCCTGATCTTGGCGGCCTGCTCGAAGAGCAGGTTGGCCATGTTGGCATAGGAGAAATCGGGTGTATCCAGGGACGCCGGTTGGATGGCGTAGAACTTATTCGCCAGGGCAGTCTGGAAAACGCGCGTGGCGTCGCTTTTGTAAATGTATGGCGCAATCTCCAACCAGTGGTCGAGGTCGGAGAAGTCCACACTATCAAAGTCCACCATTCCCGACGTGCCTTTATACTTGTAAATCGAGTCGTCAGAAAGGCGAATCAGCCAATCCTGCTGCACATAGACGCTGCCGCTTGGGTTGGTCAGATTGATGGTCAACAATTCCCAACGAGAAGTATCGGCGTAATTTTCCTGGTCCGGGATGATATTGACGCTATTGACCGAAGTATCGAGTTTGAAGCGGTAGAGATTGCCCGGGACGCCGCCGCCGTTGGCGCCTGCTACCACCTGCACAACGGTGCCAGTGCTGACCGACAAAGTAATCTGGTTCGGGTTAAGCGCGGCATAGACATAAACGACATCTGTCGGCAGATAGATTCCCTCCGCCGCCAGGGCATCACGATCTGCCTGGGTGAGGGTCGTGCCAAGCCGCGCCGGATCGAGCGTGCCAATGCCGCGCAGCAGGATAAAGGTCTTGTTGTTGACCCCGGCGCGGATGACCGAAGCCGGGCTGATGTTGACCTGGTTGCTGCTGACAACGCTGGCGCCATTCGGAACCTCCAGCCCGTACGGCACCAGGGAGAGGGACATGATCATCCCGCTGGTTTGTGCCCGGTCTTTGCCGCCCAGGCCCTCCACGGCGAACAATTCCGCATCTTTGAGCGCCAGGATGGTGCAAGCGCCGGTCAGATTGACCAGGTTTGTTTCGATGATTTTTGCGTGGACAACCGGAACGACAATATTCGGATACAACGAGGCAGAGGTGATCTCCGAATTGCCGATGCTGTGCAGTAAATTCGGCACCCCAAAAATGTTCTGCCCGGCATACAGGCTGACATCGGCGCCTTTCAAACTGGCATTGTCCAGGTTAATGCGCTGGGTCGCGTTGACGTTGGCGTCCACATCTGCCCCGGCCGCCCCGCTCAAAGCGCTCACCACCAGCAGGCTGGCGCTGGCCGAGAGGGTGGCTTCGGCGCGGGAGGTCAGCGCCAGGTCGCCGCTCTTGTTCTCGAGCCGAGAATCATTCAGGGTAATCTCCGCCAGGCTGACCGTCTCGACGCGGGAAAGGCCTACCGTAACGGCAAATCCAGAGACCGATTCGACCCGCACCTTGTCGAAGGCGGTGACTTTGGTGGAAGTTTCGACCTCAAACAGACTGGAAACCGCGTTGCTGCCCTCCGCAATCAAGGTCGAGTTGCCAATCGTCACCGTTGCTGTAAACGGATGGGCGCTTGTTCCTACATCCGTCCCGCTAACCAGTACAGTGACATTGCCCACCGAAGCAGAACCGGAACGCAGGTTGTTGGAATCCTTGTACTCATCTTTTGTCAGGTCGTTGCGGGCAGCGATGATGATATTGACCGCATGAACCGTACTGCCATTGCCTACCGTAACATCTGCGCGGCTGGTAATGGTATTGGTCGCCGCAGCACCATTGCCCGAAGCAAGCGCAATCGAATAACTGTCCGCCGAAGAATCGACGTCTTGTTCATGAAGCGCAATCAGTCCCAGAGTAGAAACGTTCACCGTGACATTGTCGCCCATGGAAGCCAGGGAGGCGCTGTCATTGGTCAAGTAACTGGCTGCGCCAATGGCCGCCACTGAGCCGCCGCCGCCAGCCACACTTTGAACGATGAGATCATCCTTGCCTTCGGCCCGGATGTACAAACCGGCAGCAGTCACGGTCGAACCGTTGCCCAGCGTTGCAGTCACTTCGTACACATCGTTCCCACGCCCGACATCAATCTCGGCATGCATGCCGCTGGCCGCAACAAGCGCGCCGGCCGCGACGCCGATTGCCTTCGCCCGCGCATAATTATCAGAAGAGGCATGGATATCCACATCACCGCCGGCGATGATCTGCGCGCCTTCGGCGTAAGCCGCAACTGCCGTTCGAATAGCAGCCAGAGCCACATTAACAGCAACGCCTGCACCCAACGGGTCAGCGGCTACATTGGTGACCGTCGTGTCAGTAATCAAAGCATGAGACACGGCCTCAACCAGCATATCTCTCCCCGCCTTGACCTGAATACGCTGGCCGCCAGACCAGGGCAGGCTGGGATCGTTATCCACCCGCGCCGTGACTGTGCTGAAAATTTCATTTTGGATGACGCCCACGCCAGCCGTGCCGCCGCCTGGCAGGGTCACACCAAAGAGAAAGGCATCTACCCCCATCGTGGCCGTTTCCGTTGCCCGGACAGCAACATCCCGCCCCGCATCCACAAAGAGGAGACCGCTCAATTCCGCCAGCAGAACGTTGGCAATTTTATTGATGACCGAAATGGCTGTCCCGCTGAAGCCAAAGCCTAAGGAGCAGGAGGCCGCCAGAGCAACAACCCCGCTGATGAAGTCGCCAGGAACCGTCGCCAGGACAGAGACATCATTGCCCGCCTGGATCGTCTTAAGCGCCGCAGACGATATAAACGCCTGCAGGTCATTGGCAATCCGGTTTTCGACCGTCGAGGCGGCAATGGTAACCACCCCCAGGCTGGCCGAGACGGCTACGCCGATGGCTTTGGCACTCAGTACGCCGCTATCTGCCGAGGCAGTCACCCGAACGTCCCGGAAGGCCGTCAGGGCGCTGTCCTGGACGAACGCCTGGATTTGATTGCTGATGATATTCGTCACCCCCACGCCGCTTCCGGCGGCCGCGCCTCCGATGCCGGCTGCGATCGCAACCGAACCGGAAAAGGCATCCGCAGAAATGCGGTCGAGGCTCGAAGCAGTGACCAGGATGTCACGCGCGGAGTTAATGGTCGAATTTTTGATATAAGCCTGGACGATGTTCTGTTTGTCCGGCAAGCAGCCTGTCGTTTCACAGCCAATCAGGTTATACGAGACCGCCGCCCCAATGGAGCCAGACGCCGCTACCAGACCGCCCCCCCCGCCAGCCGAAACCGCGCCGACAACTGTGCTCAACGTCACCGTACTCTGGGCAATGACAGAAATATCCTGGTTAGCGCCAGCAACCCGCGGGGCGGTGGTGACGGTGCTGTTTTCGATGTAAGCGCGCACCTGATTGAGCACGATGTTGGTCGCATCGGCGCCCGCGCCGCTGGCAGAAACGCCCACCATGGAAATCCCTGAGGCAAAAGAAGTGGAGAGCGAGAGCGCATCCATCGTGGCCGTTTCCAAAGCCCTCACATCCACCGTGCCCGTTTTGGCCGTGACGTCAGCATTCAGGATGTACGCTTCGACAATATTCTTGATCGAGTTAAGCGCCACCGAAACCCCAATCGAGACCGCCACTCCCGCCGTTCCAGAGAAACCACCGGCAATCGAGACAGAGGCTACATCCGCTTTGATGATCGAGGTGTCGGTGGCAATCAGGCCGACAGAGCCAGCCTGGATGGCATTCGCCCCACCGCCCTGGATATACGCCCGGACAAGGGTGGCGATTCTGTTTTCTGCCGAGGCGCCGCCTGCGCTTACGCCTACCCCAACGGTACCGCCGCCAGAAATGGCCGTGGACCCGGCGCCCACTCCTGTGTCAATATCGGCCTGAGAAGTCGCCGATAAGAGCAGCGCCGCGCCCGCCTTAACCGTGGAATTGCGCACATAGGCCAGCACTTCCACCCGGTCGAGAGCGCCGCTTCGGGTATAGCCAATCCAGTTGACGGCAACCGAGACGCCAATCGAAACCCCCACGCCAACCGTGCCCCCAAAGGAAACATTGCCCGAAACGCCCACCACATCGGCGTGGATATTGGAAGTATCACTGGCCAGGATGAGAATATTCCCAGTGTTCGCCGTAACCTTACTGGCATCAATGAAAGCATGGGTTTTGCTGGTGATGTAATTCCCTGCGCCTGCGCCTCCGCCGCTCACCGCCACACCGGTCGTTCCGCCGATGGCCATCGAGAGGGAGACCGCAACAACCACAGCATCAATGGTCGAGGTGTTTTGAGCCGTCAGAGATACATTCCCATTGGCAACACTCACGTCATTGGAGTTCGAGATAAAGGCTTCGACAATGCTGTTGATGATATTCTCCGCCGCTGCCGCGCCCACCGAAACGCCCACGCCAGCCGTACCCGCAAAACTGGCAGAAACTGCCACCGAGGCGGTATCGGCATCAATGTTCGATTCATCCTTCGCCAGCAACGAGAGACTGTTCTGGATCGAGCAAGAGGGGCAAGTGAGGTAAGCCCTGGTCTTTGTAGAAATCTGATTCAGCGACAGCGTCAGCCCCACGCTGGGCGCGACGCCCGTTGTCCCGCCGCCGGCAATCGCTACTGCCCCGGCCCCCACACCCGCCTCAATGGTCATATCGGAAAGCGCCGAAAGGCTCAGGCTACCGTACAAAGTGTATAAATTGAGGCTGGAAGTCGAGAGGTAGGCCAGAATCTCCACCGGTTCTTCATCGAGAGGAGAAGACCAGCCGATATAGTTCTCCGCGACCGAAACCCCAATGCCCACCGCCACGCCGGTGGTCCCGCCATAAGTGACCGAACCAGAGACAGCCGCCACCGTGGCTTCGATGGTCGAGGTGTCACTGGCCGAGAGGGTGACATTGCCATTTACGAAGAGTGTGCCGAGGTTGAGAATGAACGCGCGTGTACCGCCCAGGATAGTATTCCGCGCCCCTGCTCCGCCGCCGCTCACGCTAACGCCGGTCGTCTGGCCCATCGCACCCGAAAGGGCAATGGCGGCCGCAACGGCTTCAATGGTGGCATTCTTGACCGCCGCCAGGTCAATGAAACTGCCGGGCGTCATCAACGTCACAAAACTGGCATTGCGGAGAAACGCTTCCACCACAGGATCAATGAAGTTCTCTGCCGCCGAGGCCCCCACCGCAATCGCCACGCCGGTCGTATCCGACATCGTGGCGCTCACCGCTGCCGAGACCACGTTGGCCGTGATCGTGGAGGTATTGCTGGCATGGATGGTGAGATTGTGAGCAGAGATGGCGCTGGTGTAGCCGTCAATAAAGGCTTTCGTCGCCGTAGAAATTTTGTTGAGCGCCAGCGCCAGCCCTACGGTCAAGCCCACGCTGGTGGAAGAGGCTTTGGCAATCGCCACCGAGCCGGCCCCCACGCCAGCGTAGGTATTCATATTGGAGACTGCCTCAATCTTCACATCGCCGGAAGTTGTGACGCTGGCATTATTGACATACGCCAGAATCTCCACCGGTTCTTCCACGAGCAGCGAAGACCAGCCGATATAGTTCTCGGCCACCGAAACCCCAATCCCCACCGCCACACCGGTGGTCCCGCCAAACGTCACACTGCCTGAGACGGCCGCGATATACGCTTCAATTTGAGAGGTATTCGAGGCGCTGAGACTGACATCGCCGTGAGCATTCAGCGTGCTGGACAAAACAAAAGCCTTCGTATCTCCCAGGATGACATTCCGCGCCGCCGCGCCGCCGCCGCTGATGTTGAACCCGGAGCCGGAAGAACCCATCGAACCAGAAAGGGAAACCGCGACAGCAATGACCGTAATATTCAGATTCGCCAGACTCTTCAGGTCAATGGCGCCGGCGGGAGCGGCTACCTTGGCGGCATTCTGGATGAACGCCTCGACCAGGCTTTTGATTTCATTGAGCGCCACCGCCAGGCCGACTGCAATATCGAGGCTGGTACCGCCGCCCGAACCGGCCAGGTTTGCGGCCACAGAAGCCGTACCGGTTTCCGCCTTCATGATAGATTTGTCCGAGGCTTCTATTACAAGTCCATCTACACCACTTGCCCGGATGCCATCCACATCGGCGCCGGAGCCGTCCACGTAAGCCTGCACAACGGTCGAGATTTTGTTGAAAACAAAGGCCCCGGCCGCAGCAACCTCCCCGCTGTTGCCGCTCTTGCGCCCCACCGCAGCCGAACCGGCATTGATATAGGCCTCAATGGTCGCCTCAGCGTTGGCTTTGAGACTGATCTTGCCCGCCGCTTTGGCGCTGCTGTTTTTCAAATATGCTTTGACCGTCAGGGGTTGTTCTACATCATCCCATGTCCAGCCAATGCGATTGATGGCTGCGGCAACGCCAATGGACACCGCCGCGCTCGTGCCACCGCTTCCCCCCCAGGCAACCGTACCGGTCACGCCGAGCACCACCACCTTGATAGTCGAAGTATTGGAAGCCAAAAGGGCGATATTTCCGGCGGAATCCAGCAGGCTGTTCAGGACATAGGCTTCCGTGCCGCCGACAATGGTGTTGGTGGCCTCGGCCCCGCCGCCGCTGAACTTGAAGGAATTTCCGCCGCCTGCCGCCCCCGGGTTGCCCGCATCCGCCGCAATGGCCGCCGCCAGCGAAAGCGCTTTGATGGTCAAATTCGAGACCGCCTGGAGGCTGATGTCCCCCAGGGGAGTAGTCCCGATAATCGAATCTTTGATATACGCGCTGGCGAGACTGTTGATCAGGTTTTGCGCCACCGAGACGCCAACCGCCACCGAAATCTCCGTGCCCGAACCGCCGCCTCCACCCGAACCCGTGCCAGCGTCTTTCAAATTGACCCCGGCGGCAAACGCCAGCGCATAAATCCCGGCCGTATCCTCCGAGTTGATAGTCAGAGCATTCTTCAACAACGCATGGACATTCTCGACAAAAGCCGATGTAGTGTTTTCAACGCTGTTGATAGCAACCGAACCAGCCACCGACGCGCCCAACTGCGCCTTTGAGAAGGCAATCCCGCCGGTCATCGAGCGGATGATGCCGCTGCGCGCTGCCCTCACAACCGCTGCGTCATCCCCGGCGAGAGTCAGTTTATCCGCCGGCAGGCCGCGCAGGTAAGCCAGCGTCCGGCCGTCCAGGTCAATCAGGCTGACCGATCCGGCAATGCCGAGCGACTTCTTCCCTGTGGCAATGGCCGCCGATCCCGAAACCGACCAGACCGAGGTCGAATTCTCCGCCTGGACCTGCAGGGCGGTAACCCAAAAATCACCCGCATCGTTGATGTAAGCCAGCACATCATCTTTGAGCAAGTTGACGGCGACATCGCCGGAGATGCCGATGCCATACTGCCCTTGCGAAGTCGTCTGGCTGGAGCCGCCGCCGGGCGTGCCCGAACCACCAGGGCTGCCCGATCCGCCGGCCGTCTGCGGGCTGGCGGGTTCCGGCGGGGGAGGATTGGATACTTTAGAAGCGGCCAGGCTGATGGTCACCAGCGTCCCCTTGCCATTTGCCTGCACCGTCAGGGCGTTCTGCGGAGCGATGTTCGTCCCGCCGCTTCCCGCCGGACTGCCGTCTGGCGCGCCGATGCGGGCATACGTCTGGCGATTCAAGTTGTTGACTACCACCGTCACGCCAACGCCAAGGTTGTTGCCTTTGACTATCGAACCGGCCACGTTGACATGCAGGGTTGTATCATCTGCCAGCACCTTCACCGGCCCGCCAGCATCCACAAGGACGCCGCTCTGCAGTTCGGCAATGGTTGTATTCTGCTGGTTCATGTACGTGAATGTGCCTGCCGCCGCGAACTTGCCCGCGCTGGCGCCCGACTGCGCCAGGGAAATGCTCAAGGTCTTCGTATCGGCCTGGACCGTCAGCCCGCCATCCTCGCCGGAATGTACCTGCGCCCCTGGCTCGATCCAGGCGCGGGTGTCATTGGTCACCTGCACGATGAGCAGCGACCCGCCAAAACCGCCTTTGCCACTTTCGGAACCGGTCGGGCTGAAAAACTCAGAAGGCCCGGGCGGTTCTTTCCCTGTTTTCTTGGCTTCTTTTCTATCAACGAAGAACTGAATAAAATCATCCAGGCCAACGCCAATGTCGAAGATGCCCGCCATATTGACAATCTGAATGCCCGTGTGTGCAGAAACGGTTACAGACTGCTCATCCGTGCGATTGGCAAGCGTGCAATTAATGCAGGCATTGGCGCCGATGAGCGCCTCGACGGTATTATCGAATTCCAGGTAGGAAATTGCCCCGGCAATGCTGACCTGATCGGCCTGGGCAGTGGATTGAGAGAAGGAATTCAAGAACCCGCTGCTCAGCCCAAGGTCGCTACCCAACAGGTCATCAAAAGAAAGCGAGGGAGAAATCATATCCTCTCTATTGCCATCACCCAGAAACCAGTTCCATAGTGTCGTGATGTACTGTTTGGGGGTATTGATAAGCGGATATTCTAACGAGGCGCTGACCATCAAATCGCGGCCGGCATCGGCGTGGACGCCGCCAGCCATCTCAGCGCGCACATGGCTGGTGACCAGGTTGACGGTCACGGCCCCGCCCAGAGCAAACCGCTTGTCGTTGTTTTCATCTTCTTTTTCGATAGAAGCCCCGGCCAGGGCCTGTGAACGAGAGACTGCCTCAGCGGCCACCGTCAAATCCAGACCGGAAACCAGGACCGCCTGCGGCCCGGCTTGTGCCAGGACATTGTTATCGGTCTTCCCAAAGGCGACTGCACCGGCCAGGCTGAAAGAAGCGTTCGAACCGCCCGCCTGGCTTTGCTGACTGTTTTGAGTCTGACCGCTTTGGGCATTCCTGTTTTTCAGCCAAGTGAGGAATTTGTTGATCGCAAAAGCGGCTCCCCGCTCACCGTTGAAGAGCCTATCTACAAAAATGCCAGGTTGGCCGCCGATTCCAGAACTTGAATTGGCGACTGTTCTGGTCTCCAGGGTCGCCTGGATGCTGATGCCCGGCTCGAAACCATTGGAAACATTCAGGCTATGGGCGTGCTCCGACCCCACACTGGTCAGATCAATCGGCGTCATGAAATTCAGCGCGGTATGGCAGTCGGCCACCAGTTGAATCGTGTTATCGTCAACTTTATAGACACAATAATAGCCGCCATTTTGCAGGCCTTCCACCAGGCGGTTGTCGGGAGCGTCATAGCGCACCGTCTGTCCGGTGGTCAGGCCGTGCGGCGAAGCAAACGTGATTCGATCCCGGTCAGCATCCACCGCCCCAGCAGGATCGAAAGACACCGGGGATGCCACCAGGCTCAACAAGTGAGTGGTGCCTTTGTACGGTGTCATGTCCCCAAAATCAACGACTACACCGCCATCCTTCAACCGGAAGAGATTCGCATCCACCACCTCAACGGTATAAAGGGCGCCATCTGTCAGCGGAGAAAGGGTGGCGAAGCCGCCGTTCGAATAACGCACCACATCTCCATTGTGCCAGCCGTGAGCAATCGGCGTACTAACCAGATTCCCATCATCATCCTGGGTGACCAGGCGGAAGCCAAGCGTGTCTGCAACGGGATGCACCACGTCAAACGGGTCGAAGGACATCTGCCAGGCAGGCGTGAGCGTATGGTCGTGGTTGGTTCCGTCGTAGGTCAAATTTACAAAGGTGGTGAAGGTGTCATCTGTCCACAATTTGATGACAGTATCGCTCACCTTGTTGACGTAGTAGGTCTCGCCGTCGCTCAACCCGCCGATATACGCGCCGCCGCCATAGGAGTAAATCACTGGCTGGTAATTTGCAAAACCGTGCGGGTTTTGGAAAGTGATTTCGTCGGCAGCAGCGTTAATGCCGGTGCGCGGGTCAAAAATGGCCGACGTATGTTTCTCGATGACGCTGTTCGCAGTGGACGAATCGTATTCTAGGTCAAGGTACTTGGGCGTGGCCAGGAGCGCATCTTCAGCAGTGCGCGCCAAGCGGATATGGTCGGCGTCCACCACGATCACATAATAGAAATCGGTATCGGCCAACCCGGAAATCACGCGGTGGTCTTTGGCGGCGTAGACCACCGCTTGTCCGCTACTCAGTCCATGGCTCGCAAGGGCAATGGTGTCTTGCGCATCGTCCAGGTCAGAGGCTGGGTTGAACGAGGGATTGGCGGCGTGATTGGTCGGTAAACGCAGGCTGTGGGCATGTCCAGAAGTATCTTTGAGATCGAGTGTCAGCGCCGGGCCGCCCGCCGAAGCAGCCAACTGCAGCGTGCCAGCGGTTGGATTGACCACATAGTAGGTGCTGCCATTGACCAGTCCGCCGATGGACACGCCATCAGAACTGTAAATGACCGCCGTGCCTGCCGCCCAGCCGTGGCCGGGCAGGGTGATGGTCGAAGCGCCGACCGCCGTCGCCGGATCGAAGACCTTCGCCACGCTGAAGGAGTGGTTCTCGAAGGGCACCAGGCCGCCGAAGGAGACCGTAATATTGTTCAGCGCGTCAGTAGGGGTCAGCGCCAACTTGAACTCATTGTCGTTGATTTTGACCACATAGTACACGCGGCCTGCGATCAGTCCGGAAACCCATCGGTCGTCCCCCGGGGCGTAGATGACCGCATCACCGGTCAACAGACCGTGACCTGCCACTACGATTTTGTTGCCGGAAACAAGGGCCGGGTCAAACTCCAGTTGCTTGATAGCCGTCAGCGTGTGACGGAGATTGAGTTCCAGAGCCGGGCCGAGTCCAACCGCCGCGCCGCGCGCCAGTTGGATCGTGTCTGCATCCACATACACCACATAATACGTCTCGCCATCCACCAGGCCGCCAATGTCACTGCCTTGCTCCCCGTGGTAATACGTCACCGGCTGTCCGTTGACCAGGCCGTGCGCGCTGGAAAATGACAGGGTATCTGTAGAGGTATTCACTACTTGAGCCGGATCAAATCCCTTGGTGACGATCTCTACCCCCGACGCGGTAATGGCGCCATTCACAATGGCGCGCACGTCGGAACTGGCCAACGAGATAGCCACCGAGAGGGCACCAATGCCGTCATTGAAGACTCCCGACTCGCTCTCGACCTCGCAGGTGTTCTCGCCTTCCGCGCTGATGAGAACATTGCCACCCGAGGTAATCGTCACCCCCTGCTGGATTTCGGTCAGGACCACCAGTTTGGAACGCGCCACCGCAGCCGAAAGACCGACCATCTTCGATGTGGTGGGCGCCAGGCCCATGTTGGCGCTAGTGCGGGTGGTAATCGAGGCTTCTGCCTCCCCGCTGGCGCTGACTTCCACATCGCCGCCTGCCGTCAGCGTGGCGCCGCTTTGAATCACCACGCGAGAATCGGCAACGGCATCGGCCCAACCGACAGAGAATAACTGGCTGACCGCCCGCGTCAGCGCATTGGCGCCGGCGCTCGCCCTGATGAACAGATCCCCATCGGCTTCCAGGTTGGCGTTCTCCCCAACAGTAATCGAGGCCGTGGAGCGCTTGATTGTCACCATGGTTGGGATGGAGATGATATCGCCGATCAGGTCGCCCAGCGCCTCAAGCAGATAACTGCCCACCGCAACACCTTCGACCTCAAAAGGATTGTCATCCTCAACTGTAGCCGAAATCTGGATCGAGCCGGCCCGCAAATCGGCATTTTTCCCAACCGAAACCGTCGCCGTCGGGCCCGAATAGACCATGTACAGGAAAGCGATGGTGGAATCCTTAGCCGTCAGTTCGATGTCGCCGGGCTGGTAACTGCTCCCAGTCTCAACGTGCGCCAGCAGTTTTACGCTTTCCCCCAGGGTGATGCGCTCGCCGGAAAAGACGATGTTGCCCGAATCGCCGGTCGAGGGGTCGGTGAGATGATTTCCCCCGGTCAGGTTGGCAATGGCGCGGGTCGAGATCAACACATTATTGCTGACCGTGATTTCCTCGGCCGCGACGTTCAGGTCGCCGCCGCCGGTCACGATATTCCCGCCCAGGGTCAACTGGTCTTCGTCTGTAATGTTGACTTCGTCTACGTTGGTGGCGGTCAGGTTAAACTGCGACAAATCGCCGCCAATATTGATTTTATCGGTTCCGCCGCCGCCATTGATGGTAAACGTGGTCGAAGACACACCGTTCACGACCACGATGCGCAACGTATCGTCTGCCGAAGTTCCATCAACCACCACAGCAGGCGAGTTTTGAAGAGCGAACCAGGCATTCGCTCCAAAGAGGATATTTTTGAAGTAAATCGTTCCCGTGGAATTTTCGATGCCAATCAGCGCATTGAGCGTTGTGGTTGTGCCTTGCGTGTTCGAAGAAAAATTCCAGCCGCCGCTGAAGGTCAAATCGAGCGAACGGCTGGAAATGAGAATTGTTTCTGTAAAAGTTTGTCCCTGTTCGAGATAGATTGTCCCCGCTGATGAGGCTGCATCGGTCAGGGCTGCAGCAATAGTGGCTCGCTGTGGGGAACAGGTGCCGCCATTGGGCGTGCCGCTGGAACAAAATCGGGGGTCTGGCGGCAAAGAATCGTCCGTCAGGCCTGGGGGAATTTCTGGATTCTCCTGCTCCGCTTCCTGCTCATCAACAGGAGGGGGTGTTTCCAGATTCAACTGCTCTGGCCCCGCATCGTCCATGGAAGGGCAGGTTTGCCCGTCTTCTTCCCCCGGCAAGCACGCCACGTTTTCCTGACCAGGAGTGGAGCTATCCTCCGGATCAACCGGCAGGACAACCGTCTCGGCTGACTCAGCGTCGCTCTCCCCGCCTTCGGCATGTACCACTTCAACCAGTGCAAAGGACAGGACAAGGGTGAGTAGAGTCACAAATAAACACATGACGACCCTTGTCAAAGTACTTCTAATAAACATAATAAAACCTCACAACTCGAGTTTAGACAAACCATTTTTCCCTGACTGATGCGTCAGGGTTGGAACAGTACCTTACCAATCGAATTTCAAGCGGTTTGGGCAGCAGAAACGCCCTTTTTGACGACTTTGTGCCGCTCTTTGGGCGTCCGGCGCTTGCCTTTTGGCCAACCGGGCGATTTTCCACGCAATTTGGGAGGCTGAGCGGGCGTTCCAATCTGCAAGAAAATCGTCCACATGCTCTGGCGCACTCGCTGCGGGGTCAGGCTGCTTTGCGCCTTCTGCCAAGGCAAAGGAGAGTCCTTGACGATCGGACGCCCCAGGAAGAGCATCCAATGCGCCAGCGCTACCAGGTATGTCCAGGTGTCACCCGTCTCAGCAGACTGGAAGCGTGGCAAGGTCCAGCCCAGGGTCTCTTTGCGGAAGCGCATGCCGGGCTC